>Ga0209123_1001318_pt1 | contig 25120 bp, 13 predicted proteins | sample BarGraIncu00431A_FD_184500 | JGI IMG/M metagenome (GOLD analysis project Ga0209123, IMG submission 184500) | Arctic peat soil microbial communities from Barrow, Alaska, USA - Barrow Graham LP Incubations 004-31A (SPAdes) (version 2) | ecosystem: Environmental > Terrestrial > Soil > Wetlands >...
AATATAAGGACTATTTGTATCGATGTTAACGACGTTAAGGGCAAGCACAATAAGTATGCATCTTTCTGCGTTGGTGCAGGACGTGCGGGAGAAGTGCTTAGAAAGGATTTTGACAGCCAGCTTCTTATTGTCAGCAGGGAATGTGGCTTTAAGTATCTCAGATTTCATGGTATTTTTCATGACGAATTGGCCGTTTATAGTGAAGATAGCGAAGGGAATGCCATCTATAACTGGCAGTATACTGATAAAGTATATGATAATATTTTGGAAAAAGGAATGAAGCCCTTTGTTGAGTTGGGTTTCATGCCTGCAGCTTTAGCCAACGGAAATCGTACGGTATTATGGTGGAAAGCCAATATAACTCATCCAAAGGATTATAATAAGTGGTACAAATTTATTTACAACTTTGTTTTGCATCTTGAAGAAAGATATGGTAGGGATGAAATACTGACCTGGTATTTTGAAGTATGGAATGAGCCTCACTTCTGGGGGTTTTTCGATTCAGATATGAAGGAATACTTTAGATTATATGATTATACTGTTAAGGCTGTAAAAGATGTTTACCCAGGGTACCGAGTAGGAGGCCCTGCAACTGCAGCAAATGCTTGGATCAATGAGATCATAGACCACTGCAGTGCTTCCGGAACTCCTATTGATTTTATTACCAATCATCATTATGGGGTAGAAGGTTTTATTGATGAATTCAGCAATGAAGTCATTCATTTAAGTGATAAAGATGAGATAATAAACGCTGCAAAAGTTCTTAAGGAAAAAGTGATGAAGTCCTCAATGCCGGATCTGGAGATACACTATACAGAATGGACTTCAAGCTGCTCTGGTCGGGATCCTATACATGACAGTTATATAGAAGCTCCATATATTTTGAACACTCTTAAGAATCTTGACGGTGTGGCAGATTCAATGTCCTACTGGGCCTTTACAGATATTTTTGAAGAAGATGGCCCGCCGCCTACGCCTTTTTATGGCGGTTTTGGATTGATAAATGCACAATCCTTAAAGAAGGCAGCATATTTCTCTTACAAGTTTATCCATGAGCTTGGTGAATATGAGCTCAATAATAAAGACTCAGCAAGCTGGGTTTGCAAGGATGAAAATGAAATACAGGCATTGTTTTGGGATTTAACCTTGCCTAAACAGGATGCCGATAACCGGAAGTTTTTCAACAGGGATATGCCGTCAAAAGAAAAGGAACCAGTAGTCTTTGTGGCTAAAGGGCTGCCGGAACGAAGATGCCGCCTGGAGCTATACCGCGTAGGTTACGGAACTAATGATGTGTATACCGATTATATTAAAATGGGCTCACCGAGGAATTTAAGCCGAGAGCAGGTCAAAGAGCTGTATGAGCGAAATTCCGGAGAGCCTTTTTCAGTTGAAGAATTTGAAATTGATGAAAGTCACGAATTCAATTACATCGTTGATATGAGAGAAAACGATGTCTGTTTTCTAAAGTTGAAAATGCTTTAAAAGGACGGTGTTTCTGCCTCAGTTAGCAAGAATAAAAAATAATATTGAAAATGGACAAGGGCTTCCGTTTTACCGGAAGCCCTTATAATTTATTTTTTGACCACGACATTTACAATAGTACTATAAAATAAAAAACAACAATAAACAAGAGAACAATAGCAATGAAGTCCATGAATCAGAATTAAATAAAGAGTATATTAAATATATGAATAAATCCTAGTGTGCTTTAGCACCGAAGGAATTCATGCCGGAAATATATTTAATATAGGAGGGATTTCAAAGAATGAAAAAAACAAAATTCTTAAGGCATCTGACAACTTTTGTGGTAACGTTATCTCTGGTGCTTCCGTTAGGTATGGGCAATTTGCAGCCCGTATCAGCAGCAGAAAATGGCAAAACTCCGTCCCAGGTTTATGTGGAAAAAATGGGTAAGGGTTGGAACTTGTATAATACTTACGATGCCATTAATACTGCACCTGGTCAAATATCTGACGAGACTGCTTGGGGGCAACCGCCGGTAACTAAAGATCAGATTAGAGCAGTAAAAAATAAAGGGTTCAAAAGTATTCGTATTCCAATGACTGCATACACAAGATATTCATATGTTGATGGACACTACGTCATAGATTCAGCATGGCTGGCAAAATATAAGCAAACCGTTGACTGGGCTGTTGAAGAAGGACTTTATGTAATGATCAACCTTCATCATGATTCCTGGGCATGGCTTGCAGATTGGAATGGAGATAAATCAGCAGAGGAATACAAAAGATATGTTGATTTATGGACACAGCTTGCGGATTATTTTAAGGATGAACCAAAGCAGGTATGTTTCGAGACAATAAACGAACCTTCTTTTAACAAAAAAGATACTGATACTATCACTGAACAAGATAAATTGGATATGATCAACCAAGCAGGGTATGATACTATTCGTAAAACAGGTGGAAATAATGCAAAAAGAATGATTGTAATTCCAGTTTTGCATACGGCTACTGACTATAGTGCCCAAGCATATAACTTTATTACTAGTCTGAAGGATCTAAACATTATTGCTACAGTTCATAATTATAGTGACTGGTATTTTAGTTCTAACATTGGTAGGGAAGGCTTTGATGAAGTTCTATATCAAGTAGATGGGACTGACTATACGCCCAGAATTGGAGTACAGAAATTTTACGATACACTTTATAATACATTTATAAAAAATGGTATCGGAGTAGTAATTGGCGAATATGGCGTGTTAGGTAATTCGGTCCCTGCGGGAGATGTTCAGCCAGGTGAAAAGCTGAAATTGTACGAATTAATGAACTACTATGCAACTCAGAAAGGAATTTGCCTTATGCTTTGGGCAGGAGTAGTCAGTAGACACGAGTTCGGCCCTAAAGATTTTGAAGGTGATCCTTCTATCGCAAAATTGGTGGTCGCTGCTATACATGGACAACGTTCGTCTTATGCAACAGGGTTTAATGAAACATATTTACAAAATCCGGATAGTGTAAAAATACCGCTTACTCTAAATGACAATAAATTTGTAGGCATTGCTGGGTTACAAAAGGGAAAAGATTATACTTATGATGAAGCAACTGCAACAGTTACTCTTTCTAAGGATTTTGTAACCAGTAAATTTAATGCTTTGCCATCAAATCAATACGGTACTATTGCTGAATTGGTTATGAAATTTAATAATGGTGCAGATTGGAATCAATTTTTAATTAAATATACGACACCTGTACTAAAACCGGTTACAGGCACAACAACATCAGGAATAACTATTCCGGTTGACTTTAATGGCACAAAATTAAGACGTGCTTCAGCCTATGATGAGTCCGGTAATACCGTAGGTCCTTTCAGTCCATGGTGGAATTACATTCCATTCGGATCATCATTTACATTTGACTATGATAAGGGTATCAGTCTAACTGGTGACTTCTTTAATGGCGATTCAATACGTAATTTGAATGGAAAAATAACGGTACACTTTGAATTCTATGACGGACAAGTAATTAATTACATTTTAACTAAGGACGGAACCAATGTAACAGGAAAAAGTGTAGCTAACTAATTTTATGTACTTTTGATATTTGACATAGCCAAAGTGGTTGCTCATTCTGTTGAAAAGGAAAATCTAGTAAGGGATGAGTTTAGAGCTGATGGAAATAATTCGCATCCCAGTGACATAGCAGGAATAGCAACTGCAAAGGCATTTTTAAGTTGGTATTAAATTCACATTCGATTGTAAACTGGTTTTAGGATACAAAAGTTTAAAAGTAAAGCAAGGAGTGGAAATATGAACGATACAAGAAAACAACTCTTTAATGATAATTGGAAATTCACTAAACAACAAATAGGTACTAGCCTAGAACAAATCAATTCAAGTACTACGGTGTGGAAGGATATCGAAATCCCACATGATTGGCTGATTTCAGATACAGCTAATCTTTATGAAACCAGTGAGGGTTGGTATAGTAAAACCTTTTCCATCGAAGATGTTGGTGACCGATTAGTTAGCCTTTGCTTTGATGGAGTATATATGAATTCTACTGTTTACGTGAATAATTCTGAGGTTGGAGTTTGGAGATATGGATATTCTAGTTTTGAATTCTATATAACAAAATTTCTTAAAACAGGAGAAAACTCTATAACTGTTAGAGTTCAGTACGAAAGTCCAAATACACGTTGGTATTCAGGCGCAGGAATTTATCGTAGCCTTTGGCTAAAAACAACTTCAACGCTTCACCTTATAAGTAATGGCATTTACATTTCAACTGATGGCAAAGGTGGAAATATTAAGGTACAAGCTGAAATTGCTAACGCTGCTGCAGTTGATTGTCATGCGGTGATAAAGCATACTCTACTGGATGTTTCTAACGACATCGTTTGTACTTTTGAGGAGGTAATAAATGCGGGTTCGGGCAAAACAACGATAAGCAACCAAGCAATAAAAATTAACAATCCCATTTTGTGGGATTTAGATAACACTTATCTCTATAGTTTAAAAACTGAAATAATTGTGGATAGGTTAATCATTGATGAAGAGTTTAATACCTTTGGCTTTAGAACAATTAATTTTGATTCAAATGAGGGATTTACTTTAAATAATAAATACATGAAGCTCCATGGAGTTTGTCTGCATCACGATTTAGGGGCATTAGGTTCAGCAATGAATCAGGTTGCATTAGAACGTCAACTGTTAATAATGAAGGAAATGGGTGTTAATGCAATTAGAACCTCTCACAACATGCCCTCTTTTGAATTAATGGAAATATGCAGTAGAATTGGCTTGCTTGTTAATTCTGAGGCCTTTGATATGTGGGAACTCCCAAAGAACACATATGATTATGCACGTTTCTTTAAGGAAAATTCAAAAACAGATATAGCTAGTTGGGTTAGACGAGATAGAAACCACCCTAGTATTATCATGTGGTGTATCGGTAATGAAATTCATGACACCCACGCAAGCCTACGTGGCTTAGAAGTAGCCAAGATTTTAAAATCTTATGTTATGGAAAATGACCCCAATGAAAATGGCTATGTTACAATTGCCTCAAACTATATAGCTTGGGAAAATGCTCAGCTTGTTGCTGAGGAACTAACATTCTCAGGCTATAACTATGGAGAAAGACTATATGATGAGCATCACAAAAAATATCCACATTGGATTATTTACGGAAGTGAAACTGCTTCAAACGTTAGAAGTCGTGGTATTTATCATTTTCCAGCAAGTAGTCCAATATTAATACATGAGGATTTACAATGTTCAAGCATGGACAATAGTGCCCTTGGTTGGGGTAGTATATCTGCAGAATATGCTTGGATTATGGATCGTGACCGTAAATTTTGTGCTGGTCAATTTGTCTGGACAGGCTTTGATTATATTGGTGAACCCACTCCTTATAGCACAAAAAACTCATATTTTGGAATAGTTGATACAGCAGGACTTCCTAAAGATGTTTATTACATGTACCAAGCAGAGTGGACAAATTATAGAAAAACACCTATGGTACATTTACTTCCATACTGGGACTTTAATATTGGTCAAGAGGTTGAAATGTATGCTTATACAAACGCACCAAAGGTTGAATTATTCTTTAATGGCATTTCCCAAGGTGTTCAAGAAATAAATCATGAAACAGGAAAAGTTCTTCATGGTAGCTGGCTTTTGAAATATACTCCCGGTATTATTGAAGCTAAAGCCTACGATGAAAGCGGCAGAACTATCGCTACTGCAAGACTTTCTTCCTTTGAAGATCCAGAGAAGATTATTCTTACTCCAAATAAAAAACAGCTTTTGGCCGATGGAAGAGATCTAATTTTCATAGAAATTAGCACTATTGATAAAAATGGTGAGTATGTGGCAAATGCAAAAAATAGAATTAATGTTGAAGTGACAGGAGCAGGACGCTTAGTTGGCCTGGATAACGGTGATTCAACGGACTATGATAGCTACAAAGGAACTAACCGCAGATTGTTTAGTGGGAAACTGGTTGCAATTATTCAAGCTACGCTGGAATCCGGAGAAATAGTTGTAACTACAACTTCCCAGGGATTGCAATCGGAAAAGCTTACCCTTGAAGCATTTCATTGTGAAAAACCAATAGGAATAAGCATAGCTGATTGTAGTATTAAAACTCCATGCAGTGATGAGATCCCTATACGCAAAATTGAACTCCTTTGCCCTAGTAAAAGATCATTATCTAAGGAGAATCCTGTAGTTTTAGTGAATGCGAAAACTTTCCCGAAAGCTGCAACTTATAAAGATCTAAGCTGGAAGATTATATCTGCTATAGGAATTGACTCTAACTTAGCACAAGTAAAGGCTGATGGTCAATCTGCTACTGTATCGGCGAAAGGTGATGGCTTGTTTAAATTGCGTTGTACCTCAAATAATGGTGGAGCTGTACCTCAAATAATTTCTGAAATGGATTTTACTGTTTCAGGTCTTGGGAGTGCTACTCGTAGTCCTTTTGAGTTTACTTCTGGATGCTACTATAGTACAAGTAATGTACCACTTAATGTTGTTAATGATAAAGCAATCAGCGGTTTTAATGGTAGAACCTATATTGGCTTTGATGGAATTGATTTTGGTAAAATCGGTAGTGAAATATTAAAACTATATGTGGGAAACTCTGGTAATAAAGCTGTGACCGTAGAAATATGGGAAGGCACACCAGATAGTGATGAAGGGGAATTTCTAACAGAAGTTATGTTCCCACTAAACGGAAGATGGGATGGCTTTGAGCCTTGTGATTTTACTTTACCAAAACGCTTAACAGGAATAAGAACTATTTCAATAGTCATTTCTGATAAAATTATATTTGGTGGCTTTGAATTTATCCCTATTAATAAAGCCTTTGAAAAACAACATGCATTGGATTGCAATTCTGTTTATGGAGATGCTTATACCAGCAATGGAAACTGTATTGAAAATATTGGGAATAATGTTTTGATTAATTTTGATGATATGGATTTTGGCCAAAAGGGAGGAAGCATAATTACCATATGCGGGAAAACAGCAAAGACATTTAATACTATTCAACTTCGATATAGTGATGGAGGAGAGCAAGTAACTCAGCTTTTGGAATTTGCTGAATGTAGCGAATACACAGAACGGGAATTCTCTCTTGAAAAACTATTAGGCAAACGAAATATAACCTTTGTGTTTCTTCCTGGCAGCAGCTTTGATTTGGCATGGTTTAAATTCCAGTAGAAATTTATTAAATATTCTTTAAGATTCATATAGTTATATCAACTCATATTATATTATAGATTAATTATTAATACAGGTATACAATAATAATAGATTCAATTAAACACGGGTTTATTAAATCATAAAAAAATAGGGGGACATTGTATGAAAAGGTATTCAAAACTTATATTAGGCTTAATCCTAACAATCACTGCGTCTAGTTTTGCGGGGTGCGCCACAAAAACAAAGACAAAAACTACTCCGACTGAGTCAACTCAACCAGCAACTGTTGACATGACAAAAGTAACTGGTACAGTTAATTATGCTGTTTTTAATCTGGATGACGCTACCAAAGCCGTCGTAGCTAAGTTTAATGAGAAGTACCCAAATGTAAAAGTAAATTTGAGTGTAGCTACTTATCCAGTATCTACTTATCTTACAACGCTTGCTGCATCAGGTAATTTACCCGACGTTATCGGAGATTGGGAAAGTTCGAATTTTCCAGTATCTCAAGGTTGGATTCAACCTCTTGACAAGTATCTTAAAGCGGACCCTGAGACGCAATACTTACCAGATAGCATTATGGGTGCATATAAAATGAATGGCAAAACCTATGCTGTTCCAAGTGCTCTACAATTCAATTCAATACTTGTTAATTTTGACCTTTTGGATCAATTAAATTTAGACAAGCCTAAATATGATTGGACAATTGATGATTATAAAGCTCTAGTGAAGAAAGCAACTACTGACAAAACATCAGGAATTGATAATTTAGGACAATTTCAAAATGTGTATCTCGGTATGTTAGACAAGAATTTATCTGGAGCCGGTTATGACATGAAGACAGGGAAGTTTAACTTTACTTCTGGTGTTTTTGCAAAATCAATAGCCCTTGAAAAAGAGCTTCATGCTGTACCAGGACTTGTTGCTGATGATTTAAAAAATAAAGAATTAACAGACGCCGGTAAACCAGATGACTATGAGAAGAAGTTTGGAAAAACTGCAGATCCAAGGACAGGAGGCAAGATTCTTACATCATTCGGAGGTACATGGGATGGATGGTGGTTTAATAATGTTAGTTATAAATTTGATCTCTATCCAATACCTCAAGATCCAGCTGTTGGTTATAGAGGAACAATACAGTGTGATCACGTATTTATGATGAATACAGCAAAAGATAAACAAGCAACCTTTGAATTTCTAAAGTTTGTATCTTATGGTAAAGAAGGTAACCTTGCAAGACTTGCAGTTGGACTTGAAGCTAAAGATGCCACTGGAAAAGCAACACCAAGTTATATCATTCCCGCTACTTTAGATCCTGATGTTGTAAAAGCTTTTAAAGCTGAAACTATTATTCCAGCTGGTGTTAAGTATATGTATGATCACATGGATAAAGGTTTTAGAGCGGATGAAGGTAAATTTATACCTGAGTTTGATAAGGCATATAAAGAGGTTCTTGAACCAACAGTTAAAAAGGTTCTTGCTGGTTCAGCAGATGCATCAGCTGTTGCCGGTGATATGGAAAATAGAGCAAATGCAGTATTAGCTGCTGGTAAAAACACTTTTGATATACTACTTAAGAATGTACAAGCAAAAGAGGTTAAATAATAGCTAAAAAATAGCTAAAAAATATAAAAAATTGCATGGACTTAATTTAGTTCAGTATGTTGGTAAGGAATATTTTTTAAATACATTCCTTACCAATATAATTTTGCATTGGTTTCAATGAAATAGGAACTTTCATTAAGGTAAGAGTTATGAAAGGATTGAGGGATGATGAAGAAAAAAGGATTTTTATTAAAACTGGTATCTTATATGCTGGGGCTAGTTGTTTTAACAACTGTCTTTTCTTCTGTAGTACCGGGGACTACGCAAGTAGTAATGGCTGCTGCAGATGAAGATCAGTATATAGCGAATCAATGGACAGTCTTGGATCCAGGAACTATAGTTGATAACATTAGGGCGGCTGATTTTTCAGCAGTTTCAGAGAGTGGAGTGAAAAACATAACTGAAGGTGTACAGTTAGACGTAGAAGGGAAAACTGAATTTACAGTTAACGCACCAAGTGACAGTACATATAATCTTGTGCTTGAATATAAAACAATTACAGATAAAGTGCTGAAGAATTCGGTAACTTTGAGTTGGGACGGAGGAGAGATTCTTGCATCGGTTCCTGCACTTTGGAAAGACAGCAGTAAGACTTATCAAAAGGATAGATATGGAAATGAAATAATTCCAGATCAGAAGATGATGGGGAATATGCACCTTGAGTTCGTAGAGGGGTTTGCCAGCTTTGATAAGAGTCCTCTTAGCTTTAAATTAAAAAAAGGACAGCACAAGTTTGTGCTAAAAAATAATACACAATCATTAGTGTTAAAGTCAATATACCTCGTTCAAGAAAAAAAGCCACAAGGATATCAGGAATATTTTAAGCAATATTCCGAAAAGTCAGCAGGCAGTGAAACTATAACTATAGAGGCTGAGGATTATAAGGCTAAGTCAGATACTTCTATAGGATCATCAAATGTTCAAAAGCCAGGACTCTATCCTTACAATACTAGTAGTAGGCTTTTGAATGTTATTAATGGTTGGTCATGGAGGGAAACAGGTAAGAAAGTTATATGGGATTTTGAGGTAAAGGCCGCTGGATTATATTCTCTAGGTTTTAGGTATTCTCAAGATGCATATGAGGGGATGTCTGTATTCAGAAATATTGAAATAGATGGGCAGCTACCTTTTAAAGAATTGGCACAATATCCTTTTAAATTTACGGGATCAGGATTTAAAAATTCAATAGTTTCAGATAGTAATAATCAAAGCCTAAAAATATGGCTAGATAAGGGGAAACATACTATAGCTATGGTGTCAGATGGTGGACCAGTTCAACCTATATATGATGATTTACAGGATGTAATGCTTAAAATAAATGATACGGGTATGGAACTAAAGAAAATGACTGGAGGAAATACAGATGTAAACAGAACCTGGGATGTTAGTCAATATATGCCTGATATAGTGAAGAAATTAAATGATTGGGCTGATAGAATTGATAAAGATTATGAGCAGCTAAAGAACATTAGTGGACAGAGCCCAACTTATGCTGCAAACCTTAAAATTGCATCACAGAGTCTCCGGGAGCTATCTAAAGAACCAAACAAGATTCCAAGCAGACTTGCAAAACTCAGCGAAGGTACAGGATCTTCAGCTGAGTTGATTGGAACTTTTATCCCGGATTTGAGTAATCAACCTTTAAGTCTTGATAGACTATATTTTATGGCTGATGATAAAGAAATTCCTGCTGCTGATGCAGGATTCTTTAAAAACCTTTCTGAAGGGGTAAAGAGTTTTTTTATATCATTTCTACCTAAAAGCAATAATGCTTTAATTACTACAAAAAGTGAAAACGAGATTTCAATATGGGTTAACAGACCAATTCAATACGTAGAATTGCTTCAACAAATGGCGGATTCAAGCTTTACACCAAACTCTGGAATAAGGGTTAATTTCTCTGTAATGCCAAATGAACAAAAGCTTATACTAGCTAATGCAGCTAAAAGGAATCCAGACGCTGCTTTAGGAATAGCAACCAGTATGCCTTATCAGCTTGCACTACGTGGTGCGGCGGCAGATTTAACAAAATTTAAAGATTTTTTACCTTACATAAGTAAAGATTATAATTTGGAAACTCTTATTCCATATGATGTAGAAGGTAAAATATATGGAGTAACAGAAACGCAAGATTTTAACGTACTTATGTATAGAAAGGATATTTTAAATAAATTAAAAATTCCAGTTCCACAAACCTGGGAAGATATAAAGTCTCTGATGCCAGAATTACAAAGAAGTTCTATGAATATTTATATCCCAATGGCTGTAGCCACTGGAATAAAACCCTTTAGTTCAACGGCACCTTTTTTATTTCAAAATGGTGGAAGTATATATAAGCCTGATGGAGGTAGTACAGGAATTAATAGTGACAAGTCAATAAAGGGCTTTGAACTTATGACGGAGCTTTTTAATATATATAGTGTCTCAAAAAGTGCTCCGAGTTTCTATAATAATTTCAGATATGGTACAATGCCTATCGGAGTATCAAATTTCACAACTTACGTAACGCTTATTAATGCAGCACCAGAAATTGCAGGACTTTGGGATATAGCACCTGCACCAGGTATTAAAGATAGTCAAGGTAATATAGTGCGCAGTCAGACAGCTAGTGAGAAGGCAGATGTTATATTCGAAAATAGCGATAAAAAGGAACAAGCATGGAAATTGCTTAAATGGTGGCTTTCTAAGGATGTACAAGTTAAATTTGCATATTCCCTTCAGGCTAGATTTGGACCGGAGTATATGTGGAACACAGCTAATATGTCTGCTTTTAATGAATTACCTTTACCTGAGAAGGATAAAAAAGTAATTTTAGAGCAGTGGAAATCTATAAAAGAGATTCCACCACATCCAGCGGGCTACATGATTGAAAGAGAAATAAGTAATGCATGGACAGATATTGTTATGAATGGAATTAACTTAAGGATAGCTGTGGATAAAGCAACAATTACATCCAATAGAGAGATTAATAGAAAGCTAGAAGAGTTCGGATATATTAAAAATGGTAAGATTATAAAAGAATATCATATTCCAAGTGTAGAAGATTTAAGAAAGCAGGTGGAGGCAAACAAATGAATTCAGTTAAAAGATTTTTCAACAAACAATCCCACTGGGTATTGATAGCACCATATATTGCCATGTTTTCTATCTTTATTATAATTCCAGTAATTTGTGCTGTAGCACTGTCCTTTACGTACTTTAATACAATACAGTTTCCGACCTTTATTGGATTGAAGAATTATATTACGCTAATTACTCAAGATACAGTATTTATGCAAAAGGTAATTCCTAATACTTTAAAATATGCGCTTATAGTAGGACCTGGAGGGTACCTACTGGCTTTTATACTTGCATGGTTACTAGGACAACTTACTAAAGTCCCCAGAACTATACTTGCAATCATAATATATTCGCCATCTATGACGGCAGGAGTTATATTAGCTACTGTATGGCAACCAGTATTTAGTGGCGATCCGAGAGGATACCTAAACAGTTTTCTTATGAATGCTGGTGCAATAAGTCAGCCGATTCAGTGGCTACAATCTCCTGATTATCTTATGACTATTATGATTATTGTTTCCTTATGGAGTAGTATGGGTGTAGGATTTCTAGCTATGCTGGCAGGTGTCCTTAATGTTAACGAGGAGCTTTACGAAGCGGCTTATCTGGATGGTGTAAAGAATAGATTTCAAGAAATTATATATGTAACTATACCATGCATGAGGCCACAGATGCTTTTTGGTGCGGTAATGGCTATAGTTGGGACCTTTAGTGGAGGTGGAATTGGTGTTGCACTTTCCGGGTCTAACCCTACTCCTGAATATGCAGGACAGGTTATAGTTAATCATATTGATGATTATGGTTTTATACGATTTGAAATGGGATACGCAGCTGCAATTTCAGTTGTTTTATTATTTCTTATTTGGGGAGCTTCTAAGGTTTCCTTCAAGCTATTTAGTGATGATTAGGGAGATGAATTTATGGCTAATTTAAAGGGGATAGGAATAAACCCAAAGAGATTTCACAAAAGTCAAATAAAATTTTATGTAATATTACTACCAGTTGTAGTATTTATGTTGTTACCAATATTATTTGTATTATTTAACGCTTTTAAACCAATGGGTGAACTTTTCGTATATCCACCACGGTTTATTACATTACATCCTACTCTTAATAATTTCAAAAAGCTACTTGAAACATCGGGAACATCTAACATACCTGCTTCAAGATATTTGTTTAATAGCATTCTATCAACAGCAGCTGTGGTGATGTTGTCAATTATAATATCATCAGCCGCGGCATTTGTTCTCTCAAAAAAGCACTTTAAGGGTAAAAAATTACTTTTTTCAATAAATACACTTGCTCTTATGTTTGTGCCGATAGCTGTAACTATACCTAGATATCTTGTAATAGTTCAGATTGGGCTAATAGATAATTTCATTGCTCATGTCCTTCCACTTTTAGCAATGCCGGTTGGATTATTCCTTTTAAAACAGTTTATTGATCAGATACCAGATTCTTTGGTAGAAGCAGCAGAAATTGATGGAGCTTCAGACTATTATATACTTTGGAAGGTAGTTGCGCCTTTAATTAGGCCAGCACTAGCTACAATAGCTATATTAGCTTTTCAAATGTCGTGGAATAGTACAGAGGCATCAACAATTTTTATAAATAATGAATCATTAAAAACTTTCGCCTTTTATATGGGTACCCTAGCATCAACAACGGGAAATACGGTAGCAGGGCAAGGTTTGTCGGCAGCATCCTCTTTGATTATGATTCTGCCGAATCTGATAATGTTTATAATACTACAATCTAAGGTGATGAATACAATGGCTCATTCGGGAATTAAATAATGGTGAGGGGTAGAAGGAGGTCTATAAAATATGAGAGAAATAAGAAGTAATAAGCCCTTTGGTGTTTTTACAAAATTGCTTGCAGTTATCATAGTAACTTTAGGGCTTTTTCCACTTCCTGTTCACGCAGAAAACGCTCCTGCATATACCTACACGATGTCAGTAAACGACACATGGGCACGTACACAGGATGCATACCTAACAGGGGGAACACTTTTCAAAGATATGGGGCTTAATAAACCTGAGGACATATTTATTAGTGGAAATAAGATATATATTGCAGATACTGGCAATGGTCGTGTTGCTATTATAGATAAGGAAAAGGAAACTGTTTCATACATAGGAAAAGGTGAATTGAGTTCACCAACAGGGGTTTTCGTTGATGATGTAGGCCAGATTTTAGTAGCTGATAATCAACTTCAGAAGGTTGCATTGTATTCTCCTGATGGTAAACTTATCAAATGGTATGCTAGGCCTACTTCACCGACCTTCGGTAAGAATACTACTTTTAAACCTAAGAAGGTTACTTGCGATAAAAGAGGAAATATCTTTATTGTAAGTGAAGGATCATATGATGGAATTATACAATTAAGCAAAGAAGGAGAATTTCTTGGGTATTTTGGTATAAATGAAACCCATATGTCACCGTTAGTTGTGATAGAAAATTTGATTTTTACCAAGGAACAGAAGGCTAAGTTATTCAGCATAATACCAAAGAGTTTTTACAATGTAGCTATTGATAAAAAAGGGATGGTTTACTCTGCAACACAATCTTTTAAAGGTAATTCTATAAAAAAACATAGTGTTGCTGGAGAGAATATATTAAGTACCAAGAATGAAATGATAGATGAGAGGAATTTCGTTGATTTATGGGTGGGAACCTTTGGACAAGTATATACAGTAACGGAAACTGGACTTATATACGAGTATGATTCATCGGGTAATTTAGTATTTTCCTTTGGTGGAAGAGCCATATCATCTGAAAAAAATGGTCTTTTTACGGTAGTATCAGGGGTAGCTTCAGATGAGAATGATAATGTGTACGTACTTGATAAAGAACGAGGAGTAGTTCAGGTATTTTTTCCTACAGTATTTGCTGATATGACACATAGTGCTATTAATCTATTTGGAAGTGGAAAGTATGGTGAAAGTAAGGATTTATGGACTAAGATATTACAACTAAGTGGAACATCAAGAATTGCATATAATGGTCTTGGTAAAGCATATTTTCAAGCAAATAATTACGAAAAAGCTGCTCAATATTTTAAGACAGCAAAGAATGTAAGTGATTACTCTGATAGCTACTGGGAAATTAGGAATATGTGGATACAGAACAATACTGTTTATATTATAGTAATACTTGTAGTTCTTTTAATAATTTGGAATGTATTAAAGCTAATTGATAAAAGAATTCAAATATTTAATCCAATAAGGCAAGCAAAAAAAGAGGTTTTGAAAAACAAACTTGCTAGAGATTTAGTTTTTATTAAAAGCTTTATAAAACATCCTATTAATAGTATGTACGATATAAAAACAGATAAGAATGGTTCCATTCTAGCAGCTACAATTATATATTTTGTTGCACTGGTGATATTTACTGTTAATTTAGTTGGACGTGGTTTTATATTTAATAAGATAGATATGAGATATATATCCTATGTCGTTGTAATAATAATCTTCATACTGCCTGTTGCTCTTTTAGTATTAGGAAACTACATGGTAAGCTCTATTAATGATGGCGAAGGAAGATTGAAGGATGTTTATTGTGCTACTGCATATGCTTTTGCGCCTTTTATTATATATATGCCAATAGTAATACTTCTAAGCTATGTACTTACTGTTAATGAGAAATTTATACTTGAATTTGCATCAGGTTTTATATGGCTATGGTGTTTAATAATTCTTTTTCTTGGATTAAAGGAAGTTCATGTCTATGAAATAAAAGAAACAATAAAAAGTATTTTGTTAACAATTTTCATAATGTGTATAGCTATAATAGTTTATTCAATTGTCTACATGTTGTGGGATCAATTAATTGATTTTGTTTATTCTATAATAAAGGAGGTTACATACAATGTTAGAAAATATTAAAAAAAGTATTAGTATTGTTGCTATTTCACTAGTTGTTGTTGTGACTTTTGTAAATGTTGTTAGTTTTGCAGCCACAGGTGATAAAAAAACTTCCATACCAGAGTTGCCTATAAAAGCAGCCATAATGGATGTTAGTTCAAACCGTTACTCAAAACCAGAGAACTTTAGTAAGGTAAAAAATACCCTTAATCTTGATGGATTTACTAAAATTCTTGAAGATAGTAAACTTGAAATTTGGCACAAGGATAAGAACGCGTCTATAAGAATTGTTGATAAAGTGTCCGGCTATATTTGGGGTGGACTACCTTCAGATAAGCCTGAAGATATGAATACGACATGGTCGGGTATCGGTAATTCGCTTGCATCTATAGACTATTTTGATGTAACTGGGGTAGAAAAAAGGTTAAGTATAGCTGACAGTACGGTAGAAAAAAGTTACAAGCTTAGCGGCAACGTTTTAAAATATTCTGTTCATTATTTAGAGGTTGGTATTTCCTTTGATTTTGAGATGGAACTTAAAAATGGTGAATTGAGCTTTAGGATGATTAATAGTAGTATAAAGGAAGATAATAAGGATTATAGTTTAGCTGCAATATATTTCGTACCGTTTTTAGGATCTACACGAAATGATGAAATGGATGGATATATGTTTGTACCGGATGGACCTGGTGCACTTATGAGATTTAGCAAGCCTTCGAAGTATCTTGTAATTTTCGATAAAAGAATCTACGGAAGGGACTACGCAATTGATAACCTTAATGAACCTAACGATCTTGAAGCTAATAGACCAAACGATTTTACAACGGAGGAGCCCACTGTTTCGATGCCAATTTTCGGTGTTGTTCAAGGTGTAAAACAAAATGCTATCTTTGCAAGAGTTGTAAAAGGTGCTGAATACACCAATATAATGGCTACTCCAAGCGGAGCTCCTACAAATTATAATTGGATCACTGGAAAGATTATATATAGGCAGAAATATCTCCAACCAACAAGTAGAAATGGAGCTGGGGTATTCTTGCCACAAAAGACAAGGAATAGCTTTGAGTCTGAGATAGCCTATAACTTTCTAAGTGGAAATGATGCAGATTATGTGGGAATGGCTAAGTTTTATAGAAACATTCTAAAAAATGAAGATGCTCTTCCAAAAAATAACACCGTCAATAGTAGTATACCTATACAGATTGATGTAATCGGAGCCGATATTGAAAAAGGATTCCTCTTTAATAGCGTAAAGAACATAACTTCTACAGAACAAATGAAAAATATGATTGATAATTTGGCTTCCGAGGGAATTAACAATATTACAATGATACTCAAAGGATGGCAAAAGGGAGGAATTGGTGGAAACAAGCCCGCTAACTTCAATTTTGAATCAAAGCTTGGTGGTAACAAGAGTTTAACAGAGATTTCTCAATATGTTGATTCCAAGGGTGGAAAATTCTATTACTATGAAAACCCTGTAACAGTAAATAAATCCCAATTAAATCTGAAAAGTGAGGCAGGGAACGCACTTTCACAGTCGCTTATTGATGTTGTGAGAGATAATTTTGATGTTTGGTTTCAAGATACTTATTTTATAAAATCTAACCTTGTAGCTGATTATGTGTCTAAAAAGGCAAAGCAGTATAAGGATAGTGGGATGAAAGGAATGGCAATTAACGAGTTTGGATCTAAATTATACTCGGAAAATTTAGTAAATCGTGTTACTTCAAGAGTCGCAGCACGGACAAAATCAGAAAAGGCAGCTGAAACTGTAGCTACAAGCATCGATAACCTAGCTTTGTATAACCCAAACCAGTACCTATGGAAGTATGCAAAGGACATGTTTAGCACCCCTATGGTGAACACTCAGTTCCTATTTGAGACAGACACAGTACCATTTTTGCAAATTGTTTTAAAGGGAAGTGTTGAATATTATGGTCCTTACTCTAATATGAGTTTCTACTCAAAAAATGATATATTAAAACTTGTAGAGTACGGAGCTAATCCAGCCTTCTTATTAACTGGATTAGGTAATAGTGAAATGCAATACACAACTAGTTCAGAACTTTTTTCAACAAAATATGAGGACTGGAAAACAAATATTGTAGAAATTTACAATTATACTAATAAAGCTCTATCGAAAGTTCAAAATAAAATGATTATTGATAGAAATGTATTAATTCCAGGAGTTGTAAAGGTTGATTATGAAGGTGGCATTTCTATTATTGTTAACTATACGGGAAATGCTTTTATAGCAGAGGGGATGAATGTACCTGCACAAGACTATTCAGTTATAGGGGGATTGTGATGCAGATGAGAGATGATAAGGTAAAAACTTCAAATAGGAGTAAATTCTCTATTAGTACGGTGAATTCCATATATGGATATATATTTATAATGCCCTGGATACTTGGCTTTCTTATTTTTACCGCTTACCCATTCTTTTATTCAATTTTCCTCAGTTTTAGTAGCGTTTTAGTTAGTACTGAAGGGATACAAACCACTTGGATTGGTTTAACTAATTATGTAGAGCTTTTTACAAAGGATATAAAATTTCCTATAGCTTTAATTTCAAGTATAGTTGCAATTGTACTTTCCACTCCTATGATTATTGTTGCTTCACTTATCATAGCAATGCTTCTAAATGGCAAGTATAGAGGGAGAGGTTTTTTTAGGGCATTATACTTTATTCCAGTAATAATCATAAGTGGACCTGTTATGTCGGAGCTTATAGAGAATCAGGCTGCAAAGATAGTTATTCCAACCAAGTACATGATTTATCAATTCTTTAGTATGATTGGACCAGTAGGTGCCCCTATAGTATATGTTTTTGATAATCTTGTTTTAATATTATGGTTCTCCGGAGTTCAGATTTTAATATTTTTAGCCGGAATACAAAAAGTGGACACTTCTATCTACGAGGCGGCTGCAATTGATGGAGCTTCATCGTGGCAAGTCTTTTGGAAGGTTGTAATGCCATATATTAGGCCAATTGCGTTAATTAATGCAATATTCACAATTGTGGAAATGTCATCTAATGCAGGTGGAGATATAAATACAGGAATTACAGATTCTATGTTTCAGTTGGGTCATGTGTATAGCTACGCGGCAGCAATGTCATGGATATACTTCTTAATTATATTGCTACTCTTGGTAATTACTTTCCTTATATTGAGAGAAAAAAAAGGGGATAGGTGAGAACATTGAAAGATAAAAAATTTAAATTGAGTGATATTATAAAATATAAACCTATAAGAGTATCAGCTATTAAAAAAAAGTTACTGTATGGTAGCCGTGAAAAAAGTAGTATTCTGAAACAGGTGCTCGTTTATGGTTTATTGATTGGTATTGGATTTGTGTATATGTATCCATTACTGTACATGGCGGTAAATAGTTTGATGAGTACAAGTGATATTTTAAATCCTACTGTCAGATGGATTCCTAGTAGCTTAAATTTTAGAAATTACGTTATAGCTTTTAAGGTGCTAGATGTAGGAAAATCCTTAACTATGTCCATAGTAATGTCAGGTGTACCAGCAATTTTGCAGACTATTTCTTGCTCGATAATTGGGTATGGTTTTGCAAGATTTGAATTTCCTTTAAAAAACTTGTGGCTTATATTACTAGTGGCGGCTTTTATTATACCTTCACAGGTTACAATAATACCTAAATATATATTGTTTGAAACGTATAAAATGAATAATACGCCGTTACCTTCATTCTTACCAGCTGTTCTAGGTCAAGGAATAAAATCTAGCATATTCATCTTGATATTTTTACAATTTTTCCGTTCTTATCCAAAGGTATTAGATGAGGCTGCTGAAATTGATGGAGCAGGAAAGTTAGAAGTTTTCATAAGAATTGCTCTCCCTATGTCTATACCTGCGATAGTTGTTGCCTTCTTGTTTTCTTTCGTTTGGTACTGGAACGAAACCTATCTTTCTGGCTTATTCTTTGGGAAAGTAATACAAACGCTTCCAATGAGACTTCAGAATTTTGTAGATAATTATAACATTTTGTACCCAACTCCGCCAGGAAGTACAGCGAATAAATTAAATGAAAGTGTACGAATGGCAGGAACAATGTTGACTATTGTACCATTATGCGTTATGTATTTCATACTACAAAAGCAGTTTGTAGAGAGTGTTGATAAGACCGGTATAACAGGTGAATAGTATTTGAAAAAACAATTTAATAAATTTGATGGATTAGACCTTTAATTATAGTCTAATCCATCTTTGAATTAAATCATAAATCTATTACTATAAGACCTCAGTGAACCCTTTATTTAATTTCAAGTTTTAAAATTAGAACAATTGGAAAGGGATAGAAAAATGAGATTTTTATATAAGAACGGTTTGATTTGTTTTTTTATAGGTATAATGTTTTTGACGTTGTTTACTGGGTGTGGGTTAATACCTAAAGAAGAAGCAGCAATAGCTCCGCCACCTATTGAAGTACCCGTAGTTGAGTATGAAACTGTTACAGCTAAAAAACAAACTATACAAACCTTAATTACTGTACGCGCGGTATTCGTTTCAGTTACACAACAAAGCATTTCTTTTAAGAGTAGATCTGGATATATCAAGGGTATTTATGTAAAAAAAGGAGACAAGGTAGCTAAAGGAAAATTATTAGCAGAACTTGACTCTGATAGTATGGCAAAACAGGTAGAACTTCAGAAAATATCAGTACAAATAGCTGACATAGATTATCAGACAAAGCTCTCGGATACTAAAACTAGTGAGGTAGATCGCCAAAGAGCTGAACTTAATTTGAAATCAGAAAAGATTAAACTTGATGACGTACAAAGCGAAATGGAAAAAACTAAAATATATTCTACAGTTGAGGGAGAAGTAATCAGTTTAGATGATAAAATAAAACAAGGTGATAAAATTGATACAAATGTAAATTTTATAACTATAGCTGACCCTAAACAAGTAAATTTACAGTATATAGATGAAAAAAAAAGTTCGGGTTTTTTACCAGGCTCAGTTGTTTCTGTGGATTACAATCAAAAAACATACAATGCTAAGGTTGTGATGAGCGATATTTCAGCGCCAGCTGATGCTTCTGACGATACTAAAAAGATAGTGTATTTTAAATTTGATAAAATGCCTGATCGGTTTTTTATTGGAGATGGAGCAACAATAACATATATTAAGGAGAAAAAAGAAAACGTTATCGTTCTTCCTAAAAAATTAGTTAGTAATTATAAGGAAAGAAATTATGTATCGGTTGTAGAAAACAACGTTAAAATTGAAAAAGATATACAAATTGGCATGTCAAATGATAGTGAAATAGAAGTTGTTGCAGGGATTACAGAAGGTGAAAAAATCGTTCTTAAATAGGAGGATACTATGGTACTTAGAATAATAAGAAAGATGATAAATAAAAAGATAATGACCTTTTGCCTTTTTATAGGAATTCTTCTAGCTGTATCTATATTGAGTAGTATTCCTGTATATACGGATGGAATTTTGCAGAGGATGTTGACTAAAGACCTAGAGGAATTTCAAATAAAGAATAATTATTTTACTGGAGCATACTATTTGGAAGCAGGTTTTGAAGGGGAAAATAAAGATAAAGTTATGAATCGTTTTTCTAAATTGAATGACGCTATTCAAAAGAATTACTACCCTAATTTAAAAATTCCTGCCTTATCTAGTTATGTTAATTTGGATGCCAATTATTTTACCATGAGAGATATACTTGAAAACAATTTCGACGTTAACATAAGTAGTGTTGGGATGCAAGCATTTACGAACATAAAGGATCATATCAAAATTATTACTGGGAAAATGCCTTCTGACAAAAAAAATGGGGACATTTATGAAGTAATGGTAAGAGAAAGCACAATGAAAAAAATGAATTTAACTTTTGATAAACTGTATTATTTATCAGATCCAACCGATGATAAATTTATATCTACTAAAATTATTAAGGTTAAAATTGTTGGCATTTACGATTTTAAGGATAGTAGTGATCCATATTGGAGTAAGGTACTAAAAGACAACAATACAGATTTTTCTGTAATGGATTATAATCTATTTTTAAATGAATTTAGCAAAGAGGAAATAGCCAATATATATAAAATAAGTTGGTTTTACGCTCTTGATTATCATAAAATTTCTGTAAGTAACTTAGGCTTTTTTTTAAATAATATTAAACAACAAGTGAAAGGATTATATAATAGTGATAATTACGCTTCCGTATTTCCAGCGTTTAAAATAATTGATCAATACACTTCAAGAGCACAACAATTAAAAACAACTTTATTGGTTTTACAAATCCCTGTTTTACTTTTAATTGCATTTTATATATTTATGGTTTCGCAGCTAATTGTGAACCAAGAAAAAAATGAAATTGCCGTTTTAAGAAGTAGAGGTGCTAGTAGAGGGCAAATTTTGAAAGAGTATTTTGTAGAAGGTGTATTAATAAGTGGATTGGCGCTGATAATTGGTCCATTAATTGGGCTATTCTTATGTACTATTTTAGGGTCTAGTAATGGGTTTTTAGAATTTGTTCAAAGAAAAAGACTACCGGTTTCACTTAATTTAAAAGCATATTTATACTCTTTAATTGGTATTATTGTGTTTTTGATAACTATGATATTACCAGTAATCTTTTCAACTAAAGTAACCATTGTCCAATTTAAGCAAAATAAAAAGAACAAAAAAAGTTTTTGGGAAAGATATTATTTAGATTTAATTCTTATTTGTATATCCTTTTATGGTGTTTATGCCTATAAAAACAGATTGAGTATTACTAAAATAAGCGGAATGAGTGGTGCAGATTTACCTATGGACTTATTACTCTTTCTTGTGTCTACATTCTTTATTGTTGGTACAGGTATGTTATTTTTAAGAATTTTTCCATATATAATAAGATTAATATATTGGTGTGGAAAAGATATTTGGGGAGCGGTAACATATGTAACTCTTATAAGGATTAGTAGGACAGTAAGACAAGACCAGTTTTTGATATTATTTCTTATAATGACATTAGGTAATGGCTTATTTAATGCAAACGCAGCCAGAACTATTAATAATAATATGGAAGATAAAATTAAATATATGTATGGTGCAGATATAGTCTTGAAACCAGAGTGGGAAAGTAATGCAAGTGATTTTATAATTCCACAAACTCCACAAACTCCACAAACTTCGGGGAGTGAACCTGTTTCTAATATTACCATTAGCGATGGTGCGGCTTTAATTAAAAAACTTAGATTTACAGAACCACCCTTCAATGTGTTCCAAAATATTAAAGGTGTGGAAAAAGCTGCAAAGGTATATTCAAAATCAGATATTAGTGTAAATATTTCTGTTGGAAAAAACGAAAATAGTAATTTTATGGCAATTGATTCAAAAGATTTTGGAGAAACTGCATGGCTTGAAACTAATATGATGAAATATCAGTGGAATGACTATCTTAATCTTTTGGCAAAAGAACCAAGTGCTGTTTTATTATCGAGATCTTTTGAAAAAAATTACAAAGCTAAAGTTGGAGATATAGTAGCTCTTAAAATTGGAGACAATAATTATACTCAGTTTGTAATTTATGGATTCATTGATTATTGGCCAACGTATAATCCAAGCGCTTTAGCTACTAACACATCAATTAGTACAAGCACGCCTAATGAATCGGATATTTCCAAACCATTAAAAACTCAACAAATGGTTGTAGCTAACCTTCAATATGTGGAACAAATGACAAGTATGGAACCATACGATGTATGGTTAAAATTAAAAACTGGAGCAACTACTGAGGATGTATATAATGATATTACTACAAAAAAAATTCCTATATTAAGTATTAAAAATGCAAAACAAGAGCTTGTAGCTAATAAAAATGATGCTATGTTACAAGGTACTAACGGTGCACTATCCTTAGGATTTATTGTTACAATGGTTATAACTGCTTTAGGATTTTTAATTTATTGGGTATTGTCTATAAAGAATAGAACTATACAATTTGGTATTTTTAGAGCATTAGGTTTATCCTTTAAACAAATAATAGCTATGCTCATGCTTGAACAAGTTTTAATTTCTGTAACGGCAATTTTCATAGGTATATTAATTGGGGGAATAACTAGTGACATATTTATACCATTATTACAAATGTCCAATAGCGCTACAGAACAGATAATACCATATAGGATTGTAGAGTTTAGGGGCGATTATATAAAAATTTATATAATCATAGGAGTAGTACTTGTATCTGGTTTTATTATCCTTGGAAGACTTATTTCCAGCATAAAAATAAGCCAAGCTTTGAAACTTGGAGAAGATTAGTTCTAACATTATTAATAGGAGGTGAAAGATAGTGAATAAACTCCTTCAAATAAAAGAGTCTTATAGTTTAATTAAGAAGAGTATTTTTATAATTTCTGCTAGTATTTTTGTAACGACAGTTTTCACAGGTTGTTATTTTTTACCTGCAGAAAAAAAGCAGGAGATTCACCCTTTGCAAGAACCTAAAAAAATTATTAACACCACTGTTGATGTAAAAAAAGGTAATTTAGAAAAAAAAATAACGGTAAACGCAAAAATTATTTCTTCATTTCAAGAGGACATTTCATTTAAAACTAGTGGTGGTATTTTTAAAAAAATATACTTTAAAAGTGGAGATATGGTGAATAACGGAGATTTACTAGCAGAGCTAGAAACAGACTCTCTTATTAGCCAAATAAAGCAACAAGAAATAAATGTTAAAAGATGGTCGCTTAATTATCAGCAAACGGTAGCAATTTCAAATGCAACAACAAATATTGCTGAGCTGGACAAAGCAAAATTTTATTTAGATTCAGAAAATAGTAGATTGACTGATTTACAAAAGTTATTGAAAAACACAAAAATATACTCATCAATTTCTGGGAATGTAGTATTTATGGATAGTAAAGCTATTGTTGGTGAAAAAATTTCAGTAAATAAAAATTTTATGAGCATTGCGGATCCAAGTCAACTTTGTGTCTGGTATAATGGCACTTTGATTTCAGAATTTGTAGCAGGAGAGGATATAAATATTGTATGGAACAATACTGTATATAAGGGGTCAGTTGTTGTTGACACTGAAAGGATTACTACCGAAGCTAACAAGTCCATTAAAATAAAATTTGAAAGATTACCTGAGGGTTTAAAGATGGGGGATTATTGTGAAGTAACATGTATAAAAGAAAAAAGGCAAAACATTATAATTATTCCTACAAATTGTATTATTAATTTTAATGGAAGGAATTTTGTTCAGGTTATAAAAGATGATATTAAAACTGAAGTAGATGTTGAAACTGGATTAAAGACTGCTACTGAGGTAGAAATAGTTAAAGGTCTAAGCGAAGGAGAAAAAGTTATTTTTAAATAAGAATTATATATAGCAAACTTTGAAATTAATACCTAAAGGGTGGAATAAT
>Ga0209123_1001319_pt1 | contig 25115 bp, 18 predicted proteins | sample BarGraIncu00431A_FD_184500 | JGI IMG/M metagenome (GOLD analysis project Ga0209123, IMG submission 184500) | Arctic peat soil microbial communities from Barrow, Alaska, USA - Barrow Graham LP Incubations 004-31A (SPAdes) (version 2) | ecosystem: Environmental > Terrestrial > Soil > Wetlands >...
TTTCTTTTTTAATGCAATCCAACAAACAGCCAGGTTACATGGTAACCCAGTACCGGTTAGAGTTCTTTTTTCATGCGGCGCTTGCCAAATATGGTAAGGCTGAGAAGCCCGGCGCCGATTAATGCCAAGGTGCCCGACTCGGGTACCGCCGCCGCTACATTGAACTGGCCAGATTCGTTAAAAACCAATATAGCATTTGGCGAAGCCGAGGATTGAGATACCAGCAGATTATTCGTGTTGGCAAGACCAAAGGCCTCAGATCCGGCAGGGAGATTTCCGAAATCTATGCCGTTCGCAAAGAAAACGCCAGGGACCACCAAGCCGAACGCACCGGTCAGGTCAGTCGTTCCATTGATACCTGCTCCTCCAAGTACCACGCCATTGTTATGACCGCCGGAAGGCGCCAGTATTGTCAGATCGGCAAGCAACTGGGTCCCTAGGTTAGTAGGGTTGAAATCCGTATCGAGAAACAGCTGAATGGCGCCGGAGCCGGGGTTGAATCTGTAATCGAATCCTGCGGCTGTGACATTGGATACCGTTCCCGTCAGGTTGCTGATGTTTACATACAGGTGCCTATACGTGGGCCCTAAGGAAAAGGTGTTTATGTCCGTCGCGCCACCAGGCTCAACATAATAATCAGTGATGTTGAGCAGGCCCGATTCAGTGAACGTGTCGCCGTTTTGCAAGTTGAATGGGTTGGAAAAATGCTGGGTTACCGTTGATTGGCCACTCAGATCCAAGTGGTCGATGTTGGCATACGTCCCGGCGCCGAAGGCGTTCAGGTCCAAGGTCCAGTTGTTGGCCGCCGTGATCGCATGCGCCGCCCCCGTCATGGCGACGGTTGCCAGCAACGCTGCGATAAGTGTTGTTAGCTTTTTCATTTAGGTACCTCCTTTTGGTCGTGATGATACTTTGTTGTACCTTCTGTTTATTACCCCTATCTGAGCATTTTTTGTGCCCATTACAATATTTTGCAACTACCAGTTATTGTTTGTGAACTACCGGAGGCTTTATTTGATCGGATATTTCCCATGTAAAAATCTGATAATCAATGTCAGGATTTTTTACAGATTGGATTAATTTTGGGGGGCCAAAAATCTCCGCTGGGGCAATCTAATTACCATTAAAATGGTTCAGCGGTCAGGCATTTCCGAGCTGGCAGTTTGTCGCCTTTCAGGCGGTTATTCCCCTAACCGACCGACAAGGGACAGTTTTTTCATCAGGTTGTAGAGTGTCGGTCTGGTGACGCCGAGAGCCTCGGCGGCCTTCAGGATGTTCCCGGACTCCCGCTCGATGGCCGCCAGTATCATCTTGCGCTCCAGCATCTCCCTCGCCTCGGGCAAACTGTACAGTTTCACATCCAACTCCGCCCTGACCAGTGTCTCGCCATCGCACCCCAGATCTTCCGGACCAATTGAGGTGCCCTCACAGATGAGTACTGCCCGCTGCACCCGGTTGTGCAGTTCGCGCACGTTACCAGGCCAGCTATGACTTCTCAAAAAATCGATTCCCGCCGCTGAGAAGCTGAGCCCCTTTTTCCTGTTTTCCCTGGCAAAACGCTGCAGAAAATTTTCCGCGATGACAAGCACGTCGTCACCACGCTCGCGAAGCGGCGGAAGCTTGATGGTGATGACGCCGATCCGGTAGTAAAGGTCCTCCCGGAAGCGCCCGTCGATGAGTGCCCGCACGATGTCCGCGTTGGTGGCACAGGTGGTCCTGGAGTCGATGGTTTCCTCCCTCCCGCCGACCCTCTGGAGGGTACCCTCCTGCAGGAAGCGCAGGAATTTCACCTGCATGTTCAGCGGGAGTTCACCGATCTCGTCAAGGAACACGGTCCCCCCGTGGGCGTACGTCAGCTTCCCCGGCACCGAGACGCAGGCACCGGTAAAGGCCCCCTTTTCATGCCCGAACAGCTCCGATTCCAGCAGGTTCTCGGGGATCGCGCCGCAGTTGATCGTTATGAAGGGACCTTTGCTTCTCAGGCTCGCCTTGTGGATGGCACCGGCCACCAGTTCCTTTCCGGTGCCGTTCTCGCCGGTAATCAGGATCGGCGCATTGGAGGCTGCCACCTTGCGGATGGTGCTGAAAATAGCCAGCATCTCGGGGCAGCTGCCGATCATGCCCCACTGCTCGCTTTCATCGGCGGGCTTGGGGGAGTGTTGCTCCTCGATTGCTGCCAGGTGGAAGGCGCGACCGATGATTACCCTCAGCTCGTGCAATACCGGCGGCTTAGTGTAGAAATCGAAGGCCCCGGTCCGCATCGCCCTGACGGCATGCTCCCGTTCATGGTTGCCGGTCAAAATGATGATCTTGGCCTGCGCGTTGCTCCCGAGCATCTCCTCCAGGCAGCGAAACCCCTCCACGGGGCTATCTGAGCAAGGCGGCAGACCCAGGTCGAGCACCACCACGCGGGGACGCTCACGCTTGAAAGCCGCCAGGGCCTCGCGCCCGTCCGAGGCCAACAGCACCTGGAACTCATTTCCCAGCCCCCATCTCAGCTGCTGGCGGATATCCTGGTCATCATCTACAATCAGTAACTTTTCCATATTTTTCTCCTCTCTTTTCCCCCACCACCACTGCGCTCCCTGTGGCCGCAGGCGCCTGAAGCCAAACGGTGAAGACAGTTCCCACCCCCTCCTTGCTGACGACTTCTATCCTTCCCCCGTGGGCCCCGACAATCTGGCGGCACTGGTAGAGCCCGATGCCGAGCCCCTGCTGCTTGCTGGAGCAAAACGGATTAAACAGATCCTTGCGGATAAATTCGGAGGACATGCCGCAGCCGCGATCCGTGATCCGGATGTAGGGCGCTCCGTCACTGCCGACTTCGGCACGTACCCCCTCCCCTTGCGAGGCGTCGATCCCGTTCAAAAACAGGTTCAGGAGGACCTTCTGCAGTTCGGGTTCGCAGACCAGGGCCAGCTCCGGGGTCCCTCGCACGGCAACCATATTCCCGGCTAAAAGGGCGATTTTGCGCACCAGGGAAAGGAGATCGGTGGGGTGCAAAAGGAAGAGCTGACTCTCTCCCAGATTCTTTAACCGCCCGATCAACCGGAGCATTTTCTCCGTGGTATTTCGCAGCGTACCCAGCATGTCTTGCTGGAATTCCGGGTTGGCCAGGTGCTCTCCCGCGTTCTCGACAACCAGCGAGACCGCCGCCACCAGGTTCTTCAAATCGTGCACGATAAAGGTCGCCAGGTTCCCGACCGCTTCCATGGACCGGGCCTGCATCAGTTCTTCGGAAAGGCGCTGGTCCTGAATGGCGATGGCTGCCTGGCTTGCGATTGTTTTCATCAGGTCGTAGTCCTCGTAGCCGTACTTTTCATAGCGCACCAACCGCTCTCCCAGGGTGATGAACCCGGTGAGCTTACTCGACTGGAAGAGCGGAATGACGAAGGAGACCCTGTGCCTTACCAGTAACTCCCGGTTCTCGGCAAGGATGGGGGAGCCCTCACTGCTGCAGCAGAATACCCACCCTTTTTGTTCCAGGAAGCGGACCAGGGAGTTATCCCGGGAGATGGACTCCTGCATCTGCTCCATCTCCCGGATAGCGGTGGCGCAGTAGAAGTCGCGCCCGTCCTGGTACAGGAAGAGCGCCGCCCCGTCCACGCCGAAGATGTCGCAGTAGGCGGCGAGCACCCTCTTCAGCAGGTCCTCGCCCGACTCGAAGCTGTCAAGCCTCTGGGTCAGGCTCAGCCACTGGAAGCGGTAGTCGTACTTACTCTGGCCGAAGTTCTTGTGCAGGAGCACCTTGACTGTTCGTTTGGCCCGCTCGGACAGGATCAGCAGCAGTAAAACGATCCCGAAGCTGAAGACAAAGAAAAGGGCCAGCACCCGCGGGAAGAGCGGTCCGAAATACTGCATCCCTTCTCCGACCCCGCCAAGAAAGAGCAGGTAGATGGCGACCACGCCGATGACGACCGATCTGAGCTGCACCTTTTGCGAGACCTTTACCCGCGCGCCACCTCTCCAGTTGATGCGCGCGTAGGTCATCAAGGCGGCCGCGACGATAACGAGCAGGGAGCGCAGTGGCACGAGCTTCGTCTCAATGGTGCGAAACAACAGGGCATTACTGTAATAGAAGATGAGTACGGCGAGTATTGAGCCGAGCGCCACGATGTCGAGCTTGACGCGCCAGAAGGCGTCGGGGGAGGCCTGCGCCAGCGTTGCCTCAAAATTGGCTAAGGCAGTCACCAGCATCAGCATGATCGCGACGTAGTAGTAGTAGTACCCGAGGTCGGTCAGAAAAAGGATGCGTTCGGCGGGGAAGTCTGGCGCATAGATGAGGGCTCCGTTCGGGAGCATGATGGGTACCGCGACGAGCAGCAAGGAGACGCCCGTGATGACTTGCGTGTTCCTGGTCAGTTTGCCGGGACCGGTATCCCGAGCGTAGGTCAAAGAACAGAGAAGCCACAGCGAAGGAAGTAACGCCTCGATGCACAAGGAACAGAAGTTCCAGGGTATCGGCCTGACTGACCCGCTAAAGGTGCCGAGATCACAGGCCTCCAGGAGGGCGGTCGCAAGCAGGGGGGCGACGAGGATCAGCCCGGCGCGGTTAAGCTCCAGCTGGAGTATCCGCACCACGCAGACCAAAAGCACAACGACTGCCAAAATCGAAATAAGCATGGTAACCTCCCTTTCCCTTGCGTCCCGGGCCGCCGGTCGTGTGGACACCTCTCCCCAGAGAGGGGGCGCATCATCGGGCAGGCGACGCAGTGGCTTTCCTGGAGCTTTACATGATCAGTGCCAAAGTTAACAGTTCATAACTATCTGTTTTTAATTGACTTGACTGGCAAGAGTTTGCAGCGCTGCGCGGTGCGGGTTCTTGAGGAGGGCAGACGGTGTACCAAAGCTGCACAGACAGAGCACTTGGATGGGCGAGAGGGCCGGGAAGAAGAGGATTACGGGCGAGGTCGCCCTTCGGCTTCCCTCAGGGAGCGGGAGGACGCCGAGCGGAGTCGGGGCGCAGACGCCGGGGGAGACCTTAACTGTTACGTGCCGCTGAAAGTGACGAGGGCTGCGGGTAAGAGCGTACCCAAGGTTTAAGCTGGACCGGGTACCAGGAGCGCCCGGTCCCGGATGAGGTTAAGCCGGAAGCTTATGATCCAGGCGGAAATCGCAGGCAAAAAAGCCCGCCAGATCTCTCTGACGGGCCGTTACCGCGCATCCCGGATATTCAGCGGATCCCCTTTTTCCTGAAGAACTCGCTGTACTCCTTATCCACCTTCAGGATATGCCCCATGAGCCACTCGCTCAAAAGGTCCATGATGGACGCGGGCGATACCCGGTGCTGCTCGAAATCGACGATGGTCTCCTGAACCTTTTGCACGAAGGCGTCGTGAATCTTTTTGTGGCGCTGGTAGCCGGGGTAGTTCTGCTCCTGCATCAGACGCTCCTCGCCGGCGAAATGTTCCACGCAGTAGGACGCAAGACCGGAGAGAATCTCGATAATTCCCCTTTCGCCCTCACCACGCGTGAAGGCCTGGTTAAGCTGGCCGATCATGTCGATCAGCTTCTTGTGCGCCGCGTCGAACTGGGCGACCTCGACGGTCATCCAGTCGTTCCATTTGATGATGGTCTGGAACTGGTTCACCGAGCCGATCATCTCCTCCGCCAGCCGGTTCAGTTCGGCGGCGGCACCCGCCAGTCCGGATGCCTGCAGGCACTCGTTGCCGGCAAGTTCCGTGATTCTGTCGATGTTGGCGCTGATCTCGGCGGTGGTCGCAGTCTGTTCCCCGGCCGCCTGGGCGATCTGATTGATCTGGTCGGTCACCTGGTCCACCTGGGTGAGTATCTGCCCAAGCGATTCCCCCGAGCGCGCCGCCTCCTCGGTCCCCTGCTTCACCCCGGCCACCCCCCGGTTCATGGCCAGCACCGCCCCCTGGGTCTCCTGCTGGATCGACTTGATCATCCCGGTGATCTCTTTGGTCGCCTTGGTGGTACGCTCGGCAAGCGAGCGGACTTCATCCGCCACGACCGCAAAACCGCGCCCCTGGTCACCGGCGCGGGCCGCCTCGATGGCGGCGTTCAGGGCGAGCAGGTTGGTCTGATCGGCTATGTCCTCGATGGTGCCGATGATGGCGCCGATCTGGTCCGAACGCTCGCCCAGGACGGCGACCGTGGTCGCCGAGGCATCCACCTGCCGGGAGATCTGGTTCATTACCGCGATGGTCGATTGCACGACGGAGCCACCGTCCTTGGCAAAGGAGCGTGTGGTCCGGGAGGAATCCACCGCCATCAGGCAGTTCTCTGCGATGACGTTCGCGGTCGCCGCCATCTCCTCGCCCGCGGTCGCAACGGTGGCGGCCTCCGAGGCGACATTTTGCGCCCCCAGGGTCATCTCGTCGGCGCGGATTCTGATGTCGTAGGCAGCCTGGGCGACGGTGGTGGAGCAGCGCCGGACTCGGCTGATGACCCCCTGGAGGTTTTCCAGAAAGCCGTTGAACGCCTCGCCCAGCCGCCCCGATTCGTCGTGCCGGGTGATGGCGATCCGCTGGGTCAGGTCGGCGTTACCGGCCGTCATCTCCTGCAGCTGCCGGATGACCGCCCCCAGCGGCAGGGTAATCCCCAGGCCGACCGAGGCGGAGAGCGCCGCCATGAGCAGGGAGAGCAAAAGCGTCGCTCCGTAAATCCACCACTGGAGCCGCGCCGTTTCCTCCCTGATGTCCTCCAGGTAGACGCCGCTGCCGATGACCCAGCCCCAGGGGGCGTACAGCTTCACGAAGGAGATCTTGGGGAGCGGCCGCTCCCCTTCCGGCTTGGGCCAGAGGTAGTCGACAAAGCCGGCCCCCTTCTCCTTGCAGATCTGGACGAACTCGACAAAGAGCCGCTTGTCATTGGGATCCTTGTTGTCGGTGAGGTCCTTGCCGTCGAGTTCCGGCATGGTCGGATGCACCACCATCCTCGGGGTGAGGTCGTTCACCCAGAAGTACTCCTTGCCTCCGTAGCGCAGGTTTTTGATGGCGGCGACCGCGGCGGCTTGCGCCGTCGCCAACGGCATGCGCCCCGAACTCACCTCGCGGTCGTAGCCGGCAATAAAGCCGTAGGCCACCTCGACGGTCTTCCTGGTGGCCGCCTTCCGGCTCTGCGTGATCCTGTCACCCAAGAAGGGTATGACGAGGCACTGGACCCCGATCATGGTGGCGACCAGCGCCACCAGCGGAATCATCATCACCTTGCTCTGTATGGTCCAATCCCTGTAACGCTTGATTCCCATTCCCGGTTCTCCCTTCCCAGCAGGTTCGCATGCGAGGATTTCGCGCACCCTTGACATGAGTATCGGCGAGGAGGGGCGATTCTTTAGAGAGACCATGACTATAATTCATTAACAGGGAAAGCTTTCAGGAGAGGGCAGAGCGGGCGGCCTTCCGCTTCAGCGCTGCGGCAGCTTCTTCTTCACTTTGAGGGACTCCTTGAGGCGCCGCTCCGCCAGGGCGATCAGCATCTGGTGGGTCCCCTCCCCGCTCTCTCCCTCGGCGGGGCGGCGCTGCAGATAACTTCCGTCGGGCTGCATGTCCCAGGCAGAGCGATGATCGGCTTCGTAGGTGTCGAAGACCTGCCGCAGCTCGCGGGTCAATTCCGGGGCGGTCACCGGGCAAAGGATCTCCACCCGCGCCTCGAGATTGCGCTTCATGGCGTCCGCGGAGGAGATGAAGTACTCCCCGGCGCCGCCGTTTCTGAAGTAGTAGACACGGGCGTGCTCCAGGAAGCGCCCCACGATGCTGACCACCCGGACCTGCTCCGACAGGCCGGGAATCCCCGGGCGCAGTCGGCAGGTGTCGCGCACGTAGAGATCGATGCGCACCCCCGCCATGGAGGCCCGGTAGAGCGCCTTGACGATGTCGCCGTCCTCCAGGGCGTTCATCTTGAACTGGATCAGACCGCCGCCTACCTCGGCATGCAGCGCCATTTCCCGCTCGATTCTGGCGAGCAGGGCCTTCTTCAGGAACCTCGGGGCCGGCACGATCGCCTTGTAGTTGCGCCTGGCCATGAAGCCGGTGGTGAGGTAGTTGAAGAGCTCGGTCACGTCCTGGCCGATGGTCTCGTCGCAGGTGAGTAGCCCCACGTCGGAGTAGACCCGCGCGGTCTCGGCGTGGTAGTTGCCGGTGCCGATGTGCACGTAGCGCCGCAGCCCCGAGAAGTCCTGGCGCACCACCAGGATGACCTTGCAGTGGGTCTTCAGACCCACGACGCCGTAGGTCACGTGGATGCCGGCCTCCTCCATCTCCTCGGCGAGGCGTATGTTGGTTGCCTCGTCGAAGCGCGCCTTCAGCTCCACCACCACCGCTACCTGCTTGCCGTTTTGGGCGGCCTGCAGCAGTGCCTCGATGATCCGGCTCTGGCTGGAGGTCCGGTACAGGGTCATCTTGATGCCGCGCACCTTGGGATCGTTGGCCGCCTCCCTGAGGAAGCGCTCGATGGAGGTGGAGAAGGAGACATAGGGGTGCTGCAGCAGGATCTGGCCGGCATCGCGGATGGTGTGAAAGATGTTTCGCGTGGTAAGCAGCTGCGGGTGATCGATCGGGTGCTGGGCCGGGTCGTGCATGCGCGGGTAGTCCAGCCGGGAGAGCTCGAACAGGTCGCGCCCGGCCAGCATGCCGGGGACCTCGAAGACGTCGTTTTCCTCGTCCAGCTCGAGCTCCGCGGCGAGCCGCCCGCGGTGCAGGGGCTCCATGCCGCTGCCGATCTCCAGACGCACGATGGGGGCGAAGCGGCGCTCCTTCAGCTCGCTCTCGATCATCGCCATCAGGTCGTCGGCCTGCTCCTCGTCCTTCTCGGTGTTGGCGTTGCGGGTGACCCGGAAGATCTCGCAGGCGACGATGTGCATCCCGGGAAAGAGCATGTCCAGGTTGTTCATCATGACGTCTTCCAGCGGGATGAAATGGTCCCCCTTGCCGACCCGGATGAACCGGGGCGAGCCGAGGCCGACCGGCACCTTGACCCTGGCCAGGGAAACCTCCTTCGACCTGGGATAGCGCAGCGTCACCAGAAGGTTCAAAGAGAGGTTGGAGATGAAGGGAAAGGGGTGCGCCGGGTCGATGGACTGCGGCGTCAAAAGCGGATAGATATTGGTGTAGTAGTGCTCGCGCAGGAACTTCTTTTCCTTCGGAATCAGGGTGTCATAGCTCTCGATGACGATCCCCTTCTGCTCCAGGAGGGTCCGCACCTCCTGGAACGCCTCCCTTTTCCGGGCATGGATTTCCCGGATCGAGAGGTGGCACTCAAGGACCTGCTGGCGCGGGGTGCGCCCGTCCAGCGTCAGTTCGTGCATGCCGGCGCCGATCTGCTGCTTCAATCCGCCGATCCGCTTCATGATGAATTCGTCAAGGTTGGCGCTGACGATGGCGATGAACTTCAGGCGCTCCAATAACGGCGTCCGTTCATCGACCGCCTCGTTCAGCACGCGGCGGTTGAACTCCAGCCAGGTCAGCTCCCGGTTCAGGTACCACTGGCTGTCGGAGAGGTCGAACGGGCTCTCGGCCTGAAGTCCGATTTTCCCCGCCTTCTGGGCCAGCTTCCGGGCGCCTTTAACCTTGCCTCCCTTGGGCCGCCCACCCTTCAGCGCGGCCTTTTTGGCGTGTGCCGGCCCCGGCGCGGGCGCGGCATCCTGGGCTGCGCCAGCCTTGGCCGTTCCGGACTTGGCATCGGCACGACCTGCCGCTTTCGGCTTGGAGCCGATCTTTTCTTTTTCCGGCTTCGCCTTGGACTTCACCTTGGCCTGCGCCTTCAGGAGCTTTGTCCGGGACTTGGCCGAGTCAGGCTTGACGGTGGTCTCCGCGGTCTCAGGGCTTTTCGCAGCCGGTGCTTTGCCGGGCTTTGTGGTGCTGAGCCCGTTCCCGGACTGCACCGCAGACTCTTTCCTGCCAGGCTTCACTGCAGACAGCCCCTTCGCAGGCTTCACTGCAGACTGTTCCTTGCCAGGCTTCACTGCAGACTGTTCCTTGCCAGGTTTCACTGCAGACTGTTCCTGCTCGGGCTTCACTTCAGCCAGTGCTTTCCCGGACTTTGCCATCTTGCGCCCCTTCCCCTTCTCCTTCCCCGCCGGCAAAGCAACTTTGAGAGTCAACTGGCCGGTTTCGGCACGGATTGGCTCATCCGGACCCGGCGCGGGCGACACGGGCTCAACCGGCTCATAGGCAGTCAGCTCGATTGCGCCGGGTTCTGAATCACTGGATGAAGGTGCGACGGCGCCGCTTGCGGCTTCAGTTTGTGCCAGCATCTCCAACCTGCCGGTTGCATCCTGCGGCAGGGAAGGTTTCGTTTCTATCACTTTAAGCTCTCCAGAGGTTGCCCGCATTTTCCAAATACGAACTATATGTCGCGAAATTGAATTGGGTGCATTCAGTACAGTCAGAACAGTCTTATCACCATCGGGCGCCATTGAGCCAGTCTAGGCTGACGGGAAAGCAGAGACGAGTGAAGAAGAGGATTTTAAGATAGTACCACGAATCCCGTGAGTCCTCAACCAATGGACCTTACTCAAACCGGGCGCCAGCATTTTGTGGGAACGATGAAAATACGAAACTCCTCGGGTAGAGACGCATTGCATGCGTCTCAGCGCTGCCGCGATCTGGTGATGTACGTGTAACGAGGTGAAGGAGACGCATGCAATGCGTCTCTACATGATTAAAATCGAATTCGCCGTTATCTGGTAGAGGGGCCACCCGCATTCAAGAACGCGCGAAGGTATCCTCTGCGTGAGACCGCAGGCCGACAGCCTCTTATACTCTATTTGGGGCCGGGTCCACTGTTACAAGTTTGAAACAATAATGACAAAATCTAGACAGCACTCCACTGAGCGGGTTTCGCAGCAGCAAACAGTCTCACTTTCTCTTCAAGCGCACATTAACACATTTAAACCTACAAACACCCCTCCATGTGTATACTCTTTTTACCAGGGAAATTCCTACAGTTGTCACTGCCTTTTCCGAAGAGGACAACAACGGGTATGTTTAATTTTCCTGGGTAAAGGAGGTCTGTCAGCAATGGGGAAAATAGGTTTTGGGAGCAAAATTCTTGGTCTGGTACTTTTAAGCAGCATAGGCTTGGCGTTGGTCATGAGTGCCATATCACTCAGGCAGTTTACCAGTTCCCACAAAAGTTTTCTCGAATCGTACCGGAGCTCTCTCTTTGCCGATTTTGACAACCAGGCAAAGGGCCAGGTTCAGTCAGCCATCAGCATGCTGCAAAAGGTCTCAGACAAAGAACTTCGCGGAGAGCTGAGCCCGGAAGAGTCGAGAAAAGTCGGGGCGGAGCTTTTGCGTGGCATGAAATACGGGACCACCGGCTACTTCTGGGCTGACACCACGGACGGGGTGAATGTCGTCCTGCTCGGAAAGCCGGCCGAAGGGAAGAGCCGCATCAATCTTCAAGACGGCAAAGGAAAGTACTTCATCCAGGAAATCCTCAAGGCGGGGATGGCGGGGGGCGGCTTCACCGACTACTGGTTTCCCAAGGCCGGCGAGACGGTGCCGCAGCCCAAGCGCGGCTACTCTCAACTCTTCCAGCCCTTTGGCTGGGTGGTGGGAACGGGCAACTACGTCGACGACCTCAACTCGCTGGTACAAAAGTCGGCCGCCGTACATCAGGAGCGCCTGAAGCAGGAGATCTACCTGATCATCGCAGTCATGGTCGCGGCAATCTGCCTCATCAGCACCCTGTCGCTCCTGGTGACGCGCAGGCTGCTGCGCCAGATCGGTACCGAACCGGGGCAACTCGCCGAGATCGCCGACAAGGTGGCCGACGGGGACCTGACCTGCCGTTTTGATGAGGAGAAAGGAGGCATCTACGCGGCCATGCGCCAAATGGTGCTGCAACTGCGCCAGGTGATGCAGCGGGTGAACCAGAGTTCCCGGTCAATATCCGCGGCCGCTGTCGTGCTCAGCGCCAGCGCCGAATCGATGGCGGATTCGGCCCAGGCCATCGTGGGCCAGGCCGACACGGTGGCAACCGCCAGCGAGGAGATGGCCTCGACCAGCCTCGACATCGCCAACAACTGTCACCTGGCTGCGGAAAATTCCAACATGGCGAGCCGGACCGCTCAAAGCGGCGCCGTCATCGTGCAGAACACGGTGGACGGGATGGGGCGGATCGCGGAAAAGGTGCAGCACTCGGCGTCCATGGTGGAACAGCTCGGCGTCAGGTCGGATCAGATCGGCACCATCGTCGCGACCATCGAGGATATCGCCGACCAGACGAACCTGCTCGCGCTCAATGCGGCAATCGAGGCGGCCCGCGCCGGTGAGCAGGGACGCGGTTTTGCCGTGGTGGCCGACGAGGTGCGCGCGCTTGCCGACCGCACCACCAAGGCGACCCATGAGATCGGCCAGATGATAAAAAGCATCCAATCGGAGACCCGGCAGGCGGTCCAGGCTATGGGAGAGGGGGTCAGGGAGGTGCAGCAGGGGACGGCCGAGGCAGCCAAATCGGGCGACGCGCTGGAGGAGATCCAGCGCCGGATCGGCGAGGTAACCATGCAGATCAACCAGATCGCGACCGCAGCCGAGGAGCAGACTGCGACCACGCGCGAGATCACGGACAACATTCAGCAGATTTCCAGCGTGGTGCAGCTGGGGGCTCAGAACTCCCGGGACATTAGCGATGCGTCGACGGAGCTTTCCGGACTCTCGGTGGAGCTGCAGGAACTGGTGCGGAAATTCCAGATTTGAAGGGCTGCCGGTAAGAGCGGCCCTTCGCCGAGCGGAGTCGAAGCGCAAACGAACCTGCAGATTAATGGCCAGCTGAAGTCGGCCAACTTGATTCAACATGCCCCAAAGCTCCCCTCCTCCCGGAGGGGGGAGGCCGGGAGGGGGGAAAGCTGCCAGGGGCTTCCCCCCTCCCTGTCCCTCCCCCTCCGGGCCTGTCCGCCGAAGCCTAAGGAGGGAGAGGGGATTGCAGTATGTGCATCTTGCTGGAATCGGTTTATTGACGAATTGTCGCTCCCCATCAAAGAGTATCTACGGGTCCGCCGTAATCTCCACGCAGATGGTAGTCCCTTCTCCTGGCGCAGTATCGACCTGGAATTTGCCCCCCACCAGGGCGGCCCTTTCGCGCATGATAGTGAGCCCCCATCCGGGCTCGCCCGGGTGCGAGGAGGCGCCACCAGGTTCAAACCCCTTTCCGTCGTCGGTTATGAAAAGCCGGACCGAGTCCCGTTCGCGGCTCAGCAGGATGGAGACCCGGGCTCCCGCCGCGTGCTTCAGGACATTGTTGAGCGACTCCTGGAAGATGCGGAAGAGGACGATCTCCTTCTTGTTATCAAGTCGCGGGAACTCGGAATCGACGTGAACCGTGACGCCGATGCCGGTCCGATTCTCGAAAAGGCCCGCATGCATGCGGATGGCTTCCGCCAACCCGAAATCGTCCAGCAGCAAGGGGCGCAGCTCGCCCATCAAATGACGCAGCGTGCGGCTGATTTCCTTGGTCAAGGCTTGACTCTCTTCGACCCGCAAGCGCAGATCCTTCCCGGTCACCTCCGGCAGATTGTTGCCGATGTTGCCCAAGTTGAGCCCTAGCGCGGCAAGCCCCTGCCCGATGTCGTCGTGCAGCTCGGCGGAGATCCGCTTTCTCAGATCCTCCTCCAGCATGATGAGGCGCCGGGCATACTTTTTACTGCTCTCTTCGGCCTCCCTGCGCTTGGTTATGTCGGACACGATGCCGGTAACGTTCCCGGAGCCGTTCAAGAGAGGGTAGCCACGGTGGTAGATCCAGCGCAGCGTCCCGTCGGGCCGTACCACGCGGTACTCCATCTCGATGATGGCGCCGTGGACCATCCTTGCCAGATTGCGCCGGACCAGCGGTAAATCCTCCGGAAAGATCGAATCCAGCCAAAGCCTGGGAGTGGCGTACAACTCGGTGCAGGACCGCCCCCAGATCCGCTCGTAGGAGGGGCTCACGTAGAGCAGGGTTTTGCCTGCGGGAGATGCCAGCCAGAACACCTCCTGGATGGTCTCGGCCATCTGACGAAACTGCAACTCGCTCTGCCTCAGCGCCTCCTGGTAGGACCGGATACGGAGAAAAGCCTCGATCCGCGCCAGGAAATCGACCCGGCCAAAGGGCCTGGTGATGTAGCCATCGGCCAGCCCGTTCTTCAGCCCTTCGGCCTGTTCCTGCGGGGTGATGCGCGCCCCGGACACCAGCACGACGAAGACGCCGGCCGATTCGGGATCAAGCTTAATCTGCCGGGCGACATCTATACCGTTGCCGTCGGGAAGCTTTATGTCAAGCAGCACCAGGGCGGGACGATGCCTCTGGGTCAGAGTCAGGGCCTCGGCAGCAGTAAACCCGTTCACTACCAGGTAGCCGGCTTCTACCAGCATCCGCGTCGTAGTCCAGACGACATCAGGATCATCATCGATGAACAATAATGTCGTGTCGCGAAGAACTGCATGAGAAGAGGCTACTTCTGACCCGCTCATAGGATTATGACCCTTCCTTGGTAGTTTAAGACAGTAACCGTCAATTGAAGCGCTTTAGACGGGCGAACTTTCGGCGTCTGCGAACTGCGCATAAAGCGGCCCGGGCCCCCTGGAAGCCGCCCGGCAGCCGGGTGGCAGCTGAAAACCGAAACACGACCCGGTCCCGGGCCGGCTCTCCACAAAGCAGCTGCCGCCGTGGGCTGCCACGATCTTGCGGACTATCGCCAGGCCGAGCCCGATACTCCGTTCTCCGCTTTTTTTAGTCCCCCCGCAGCCGCTAAAGGCTTCAAAAAGCCGCTCCTGCTGTTCCTGATCCAGCCCGTCGCCTTGATCCTCGATCCAAAAACGCAACCACTCTGCCCGCTGTTGGCTCGCGACGGTGATGCAGGACCCATCGGGCGAATATTCGATGGCATTACTGAGCAGATTGGTCAGCACCTGTACGATCTTCGGTCCATCAACCCTCAAACTGACGCCTGACCGATCCAGGAAGATCTTTATTTCGATGTTGCGCTGTAGCGCCGCAACCTGCACCAGGTCCAAAGCGGTGGCAACCAGCGCGTCCTGTGCCACGATCTGGAGATCGAGACTCAGGCGATCGGCCTCGATCATGGTGATGTCGAGAAAATTGTCGATCATAACGGCCATGGAGCTGGACGAGCTGAGAATACGCCCGATAATCTGACACGCCTCCACACTTTGGTTGACTGCCGGGTCTTCCAGCAGCAGTTCTGCCAGGTTCAGGATCAGGCCAGCAGGCTTGCGCAGGTCATGCGAGGCCATGCCGACAAATTTGTTCTTCAGCGCGCTCAGCCTGACCAGCTCTGCATTGACCAGGGCGAGATCTCTGCCAAGAGCGGTCAGCTCCCGGTTGAGTGCCAAGAATTCGCGGCGCAGCCGCTCCTGCTCCTGCGGGTCGGCCTGCCCGAAGAGCAGCAGCTCGGGTCCCAGCTGAACGGTGGTGACATGCAAGGTCTGCGAAAGCCCGTCGGCCGTCCTGACATTCATCAGGCGCGGCTCAACCGAGGGGGTGAGCCAACGCGCAAGATCGGCCAGCTGCGTCGAAGTTATCAGCAGGTCTCCCAAGGAACCGGAGCATAGCGGCAGGCCTGTCAATTCCCGGGCAAAGCTGTTGGCAGCCAGGATATTGCCCGCACCATCGACCCGCAACACCAGGATCGCTGCCCGGCGCTCCAAATAGTTCCAGCCGATCTCGCTGGCCGTGCGCCCGTCAAGCCCGCTCATCTTTTAACAGCTCCTTTTCCAGTTCGTCCAGCGTGACGACCGTCCTCACGTTGCCGTAGCCGCGCAGCGCCGACGTGCCACCCCAGCGCGGGCGCAACGCCTGGCCTCCCACCAGGACAGGAAGTCCCGGGAAAGCGCCGGACACCGCGTCCAGGGCCTGCACCAGGCCCGGCAGGTTACAATAAACGCTCAGCGACAGCCCCAGTAAGTCCGGCTTTTGCTGGTCGATCATCTGAAGCAAACTTTCGAGCGGCGTATTGGCCCCGAGAAAGAAACCGCGCCAGCCTTGCATCTCGGCCAGGTCGGCCACCATCCTGGCTCCAAGCTGGTGGTACTCGTCCGCCACGCAGGCGACGATGAGGGAGCGCTCCCGGACGGCGCCACTGAAAACCCTCGGCTGCAGGATAGTCATGACCCGCTCGGTAATCGCCGTGGCCAGGTGCTCGACCGCCACCGAAATGCGGTGCTGCTCCCAGAGATCGCCTACCTGGTACAATGAGCGCTGGAACAGATTCAGATAGAGATCTTTCAGTTGCGCCCCGGCGGAACTCCTGTCCTGAACAATGCTGCTGCAGCCCGGCCGGTCGCCCCGCAAGAGTGCGGCAAGATACTGTTCATAGGTCGATTCCGTGATAAGAGTCTTGGCAACCATAGCTCCCCTCCCCACTCGGGATGAACACGGCGACGGAAAGCTCCAGCCTCGTTCCGGATCCCCTGCGGCGACGGATTTACCATACCATAACAGTATCGGTTGTTGGGCTGAAAACATGACCTGAGATCTGCAGCCGTTGCCCTGCGGATACCCGTAAAGGGTATTCCTTCATAAGTCCGCATGAGGTAGGTCCCCGGCGCGTTATCCGCAAACCGCTCAATGCAGGGCGGTCTTCTTGATAATGCCGCCGGCCGCGTCCGCCAGGGGGTGAATCACGACGAACGCCGTGGCGTCAATCTCATTCACCATGTTTTTGACCCTGCCTATCTCCAATCTCGTCACGACACAGTAAAGGATCTGCATCTGGTTGCCGGTCATGCCACCCCGGCCATTGTATACCGTCACGCCCCGGCTTAGAATACCGACAATGGCATCCCTTATTTCATCGCTCTTTTCTGACATGATGATAATGGCGTTGTATTCCTCTATGCCGTGGATCAGGAAATCGACCGTTTTCGAGGCGGCCAGATAGGTGAGCACCGAATAAAGCGCCAGATCGATGCCAAGGAAAAAGGCCGCAGCGGCAAAAATGAAGATATTCAGTATGAGTATGACATCCCCGACCTTTAGCAAATGGCTGTTCTTACTGATCAGCAGGGCCGCTATTTCGGTGCCGTCGAGCACGGCGCCCCCCCTGATGGCGAGGCCGATCCCGGCGCCAATAAAAAGGCCGCCGAAGACCGCGGTCAGAAGCTTGTCGGGGGTCACGTCGGGGTAGTTGACATAGGCAAGGCAAAGCGACAAACCGGCGATAGCGAGGGTGCTTTTCAGGGCAAACTTGCCGCCGATCTGGCGATAGCCAAGCGCGATAAAGGGAAGGTTGATGAGCGGGATCAGGATCGACAGGGGATAGCCAAGCACCGTGGCAAGCAGCATGGAAACGCCCGTGACGCCGCCATCGATGAAATGACTGGAGAGCAAAAAGCCCTTGATCCCCATCCCGGCGCACAGGATCCCCATGACGATCAGCAGGGCATTGACGGTCTCTCGGAGTAACGTTTTCATGGGCTGTCCTTTTTTCCCTTGCCGGCCCCCGCAGCCGTTACTCAGACGACCCGGACCGGTTGCGGCTGTTCTCTCACTCCGGGCCCCACTGCCGTTTAAGTAAGGAGTTTAAGTAAGGAACACTCGCAAAAGCAGGGGATGTGTTCTGTCCCCCCTATAGAAATAGGGGGGAAGCCGAACGTTAGAGAGGCAGGGGGGTCTCTTGCCCGTGCTAAAGCCCCCCCTGTCTCGCTACGCGAGCCTTCCCCCCTGTTCCACAGGGGGGATAACGCCACCGGCCCTTAACTTAATGCGGTAAATCTTCCCCATATGTCCCCGGAAAGGCTGGCTCACCTGAAAAAGCCGCTTGCCAGCCGGAGTCATCCACGATATACATGAATATCACGTCTTTAACTGCCGCACAACTACGCAAAGAGGTAACATCGCATGGACAGTGGCAGTCAGGAAATAGCGCCCAGGGTACTCGTCATGGACGACGACGAAATGGTCCGCTTCGTCGCGGGGGAAACCTTAAAAAGGTACGGGTTCGCAGTGGAATTCGCCAACGACGGGGTACAGGCCGTGGAACTCTACCGGGAACGCCATCTCGCCGGCATCCCCTTTGCCGCCGTGATCCTGGACCTGAACATACCCGGGGGCATGGGGGGCGAGGAGGCGATGCAGCGCCTGCTGGAAATTGACCCGGATGCCAAGGGGTACGTCTCCAGCGGCCGGACCGACGATCCGGTCATGGTCAATTTCCGCGACTTCGGCTTCAGCGGCACCATCGAAAAGCCCTATTTCTACCTCAACAAAGAAACCATGTTGGCCTTTTGCAAATCACTCCAGGGAGCTGTCTGATACTATGCCGTGCCTAGAGAACTATCGGGCTTTGCTGCTGCGCGTGGACGAGATGTGCCACCAGACCGCGGAGCGCTTCGCTTCCCAGATCTCCTGCCGCCCCGGATGCGACTCCTGCTGCCGCCATCTCTCCATCTTCGCCGTCGAGGCTGCGGCCCTGCAGCGGGCGCTCTGCGAGCTCTCCGGGGAGGATGCCGACGTTATCCGGCGGGCAGCCGCGAACTCGACCCCCGACGCACCCTGCCCGCTACTTCATGGTGGAATCTGCCTGCTGTACCAGGCGCGCCCGATAATCTGCCGCACCCACGGGCTGCCGCTGCTGGTCAACCGCGACGGTGCCAGCGGGATCGACTTCTGCCCGGAAAATTTCCAGGGAGCGCAGAGCATACCCGGCAGCGCCGTCATCGATCTGGATCGCCTGAACGCCACCCTTTTAGCGATAAACACGCTCTTTGTGCGCAACTTTCCCGGGCCGGAGCGGCTCACCATGGCGCAGGCGCTGTTACGCCTGTCCGAGTGACCTTTCCCCAGTCTTCGAAGTAAACCTTTGGGGGAACATCGCAACAGATGCGACTCCCTCGCCCCTGCCCCTCTCACGCCTTCGCCAAGGGCTTCGGCGCGCAAGCCCGGAGGGCGAGGGGTTCCAGGCATGAATGCAATCAAAAAAAGATGATTTGCTGTTACAAAATTACCCATTCAGGAGAAAACAAGATGCGGATTAGTTATGAAACCTCCGGCAGCTGCGCCACCCGGATCGAGATCGAAATAGCAGACGGTTGCATCGTCGGAACCGAATTTATCGACGGCTGCGCCGGCAACACCCAGGCCGTGGCTGCGCTGGTGCAGGGCATGCAGGTCAGCGAGGCGATCCGGCGGCTGAAGGGGATCGCTTGCCAGGGGGATACGTCCTGCCCGGATCAGTTGGCCCGGGCACTGGAAAAGGCTACCCAGGCAGCAGTCTGAAGGGAGGCGGCATGGAAGTCTTCGGCGGTTTCATGATGATGGTCTCCATCATCGGCTTCTTCCTGACGGTGATCTGGTTCATCCTCCCTTTCGTCATCTTTAACATCAAGGGACGGGTCGATCGGACCCTCTTTGTCGTTGAAGGGATGGAAAAACGGCTGGCTGCATTGGAGGCGAGCCTCAAGGCTCGCGAGACCCCCGTCGCGGCAGAGGAGCCGGAAGAAAAGCTTCCTCCCGAGGAGTAAATGCCGCTTGTTCCCCCCCCTCCCCTCCCGCCAAATCCGTCCAACTCCTACTTAGATGTAACTCTCCCTCCCCTTCAAGGGGAGGGTCGGGGTGGGGATGGGGGCCAGCCGTTCATTAATCGGACCCAGCGCTCCACGAACCGGAGCCAGGCCCATCCCGTAACACTTATCCCTTCCCCCAAGCCGCCTCCCGGCATTTTCAGGATCTCGTCTCCTCCCGGCAAAGGACAATTAAAGCCATAGAGCTTGCCAAAGCGCCGTTTTTTCATTATTATTATCTGCTATGCGCAGGCCCGACAGAAAAAAATCTTTAATCTGACGATTGCCGCGGGAGGATCGCACATGGGCCTACTAGACGGGAAAAAGGCACTCATATTCGGGGTCGCCAACGATAAAAGCATCGCCTGGGCCGTCGCGGAAACGTACCGGCGCGAAGGAGCCGAGGTGGCGCTCGCCTATGCTGGCGAGGCGGTTGCCAAGCGCGTCATCCCTCTGGGGGAAAGTCTGGGCGCCAGCCTGATTCTTCCCTGCGACGTACGAAGCGACGCCGATCTCGCCGAACTGTTCGCGACGGTCGGCAAGGCCTGGGGCGGACTGGATATCCTGGTCCACTCGGTCGCCTTCGCCAATAAGGAGGAGCTCAAGGGGAACTTCCTGAACACAACCCGGGAAGGGTTCGCCATGGCACTCGATATCAGCGCCTACTCGCTCGTCGCCATGACGAAGGAGGCGGCTCCACTCATGCAGGGCAGAAACGGCAGCATCATCGCCATGACCTATTACGGCGCCCAGAAGGTATTCCCCAACTACAACATCATGGGTGTGGCGAAAGCCGCCCTGGAGGCGAGCGTGCGTTACCTGGCCGAGGCTGTCGGTCCGGAAGGCATCCGGGTGAACGCCATCTCGGCCGGTCCCCTGAGGACACTCGCCTCGGCGGGTGTGGGCGGGTTCGGCCAGATTGCCGGGCACGTGGCGGGAAAGGCTCCACTGCGCCGCAACATAAGCCAGGAAGAGGTCGCCGGTGCCGCACTCTACCTGGCGAGCGAACTCTCCAGCGGAGTGACGGGGGAGATCCATTTTGTCGACAGTGGCTACCATGTCATCGGGATGTAAGTAAAATCAAAATCTTAACGCAAAGACGCCAAGGCGCTAAGACGCAAAGAGAAACCAATCAGGGTAAAAGCAAGAACAGCGATTTGTTTTGATGTTTCACTCGCTTTGCCGTCCTTGCGCCTTGGCGCCTCTGCGTCTTTGCGTTGAATCTTTTGGCAGGTATTTATCGGAGGAAGCGCTATCAAACAGCTACATGGTAACCTGACAGGACTGAAACCGAACCAGGTAAAAAGACTGGAGAGGCTTTATCGCCGCCGTACCAGCACCGGCGAGGTGATCTCCCTGGAACTCGCGCGCGAACTGGCCGAAATTTCACTGGAAATACGCCGCCAACTCGGCATCCTGGTGAACCGGATCGGCGAGGTGGCCTATGTCGTGGTCGGCGACGAGCGAGGTCTGTTGATCCCGGCCCTCAGCGACTACCCGATGGGGAAACGACTTTTACGAGGTCTTCGGCTGGTGCACACCCACCTGAAGGGCGAGCCGCTTTCCGATGACGACCTGACCGACCTCTCGCTTTTGCGCCTCGACCTGATCGCGGCGCTCCAACTGACCCAGAACCCGGATCGTTTCTCCATCCAGACCGCGGCGCTCCTCACCCCGGAGCCGAACGCCCTCCCCTACCAGGTGGAGCCGTCGCTTCCCTTCGCCCGCTTCGAGCTCAATTTCCGCACCTTCGTCGACACGCTCGAGTACGCCCTGGAGCGTGGGCTCAAAGAGGGGAGCGTCGTCGCCACTGGAGAAGAGCGCGGCATCCTGATCTCGGTCACCAAGAGCCCGCTCGAGGAAGCGCTCGACTCCATGGAGGAGCTGAAGGAACTGGCCAGGACCGCCGGAGTCGGCGTGCTCGACACGGTCATCCAGCGCCCCAAGGAGTTCAACCCGCGCTACCTTCTGGGCGAGGGGAAGATCCGGGAGGTGCTGATCAAGGCGCTCCAGTTTGGTGCGACCATGCTGGTCTTCGATCAGGAGCTCTCGCCGACCCAGATGCGCTCCATCTCCGAACTGACCGAGATGAAGGTCATCGACCGCAGTCAGCTGATCCTCGACATCTTCGCCCGGCGCGCCACCACCCAGGACGGCAAGGTGCAGGTGGAACTCGCCCAGTTAAAGTACCTGCTCCCCCGGCTCACCGGGCGCGGGGTGCAGATGTCGCGCCTCATGGGGGGCATCGGCGGCCGTGGGCCGGGAGAGACCAAACTGGAGATGGACCGCAGGCGCATCAGGGACCGGATCGCCCACCTGGAGCGCGAACTGAAGGAGCTTTCCAACGGGCGCTACCAGCGGCGCCAGAAAAGGGTCAAGGCGGGCATTCCGATCATCTCCATCGTGGGCTACACCAACGCCGGAAAATCGACGTTGCTGAACACCCTCACCAAGAGCGCGGTCTTCACCGAGGACCTCCTCTTCGCCACGCTCGACACCTCCTCGCGCAGGCTGCGCTTCCCGATGGACCGCGAGGTCATCATCACCGACACCGTCGGGTTCATCCGGAGCCTGCCGAAATCCCTCATGGGCGCCTTCAAGGCAACCCTCGAGGAGCTGAAGGACGCCGACATCCTGATCCACCTGGTGGACTGCGCCAACCCGCGCTTCGAGGAGCAGATCGGCGAGGTAGACGCCATCCTGGCCGATCTGGAGCTCGCCGGCAAGCCGAGGCTTTTGGTCTTCAACAAGGCCGACCTGATCCCGGCGTTGAAGAAGAGCGACCCGCTCGCCTTCATGAAGGTGCGCCAGGTCTCCCGGAAGCTCTCCGCCATATCCGTCAGCGCCGCCGACCGCAAGAGCCTGGATCCGCTTCTGAAGGAGCTGCAGCAGCGCTTCTGGCATGACGTCATCGACTACAGTGCCTACCAGCAGGAGCCGGACGAGGAGATGGAAGAGAACGAGGTTGAGAGGGTCGAGGAGGGTGAGAACCAGGGCGAGTCGTAGGTTCGACCAGCAGTTGAACCCATCCCCCCCCGACCCTCCCCTTGAAGGGGAGGTAGTTTTCTTTCTGCGGGTGATCGATGTCATGCCATCGTTCCCACGCTCCAGCGTGGGAACGGAAATCCCCGGACCCTCCGGCGTCCGACACCGGAGGCGAAACCGCTACGGCCGGTGCGTTCCCACGAAGGTGAACCGGGACGCGGGAGCGTCCCCTGATGCATTCCCACGCGGGAGCGTGGGAACGATGGAAACCGCTACCTCGCCGGTGCATTCCCACGAAGGTGAACCGGGGACGCGGGAGCGTCCCCTGATGCATTCCCACGTGGGAGCGTGGGAACGAAGAAACACGAACCTCTCCGGGTAGAGACGCATTGCATGCGTCTCGTTTTTTTGTGCCCTGAAGAAAAACATCAGGCGGCAGGCATTTCCCTTCTAAAGAAAGAGAATAAACTCAATGACGAGCCAATCAGAGATAATCTACGCACTCGACCTGCTGGGCACCGTCGCCTTCGCCGCATCGGGGGCACTTGCCGGGGTACGCCGGAATATGGACCTCTTCGGAGTGATCGTCCTGGGAATCGTGACCGCGACCGGCGGTGGGGTGATTCGGGACGTACTGCTGAACGACACGCCGCCGTTTTGTTTCAAGAACGAACTCTACCTTTATCTGGCGCTTGCCGCCTCCGTCGTGGTTTTCCTCACGCCGCGCAGTTTCCAGCGCATGAACCGGGCCATGCTCCTTCTGGATGCCCTCGGACTGGGCACCTTCCTGGTAATCGGCACCTCAAAGGCGCTCGCCTATCATCTCGGTTTCATGGGGGCCATCATCATGGGCGTGATGACGGCAACATGCGGGGGATTGGTGCGGGATCTGCTGAGTAACCAGATCCCTCTCATCCTGCAGCGGGAGATTTATGCCTCGGCCTGTGCCGCCGGAGGAGCCCTCTTTTACCTGCTGAACCGGGCGGGTCTCCCCTCAGAGCTCAACCTTACCCTCTCGGCCCTGGCGGTCATAGCCATCAGATGCACGGCCCTGCTGCAAGGGTGGCAGCTTCCCCGCCGCAAAGCGCTGTAAAGCCGGCGGCCTCCTTCCACGTTCGGTGATGCCAACGGGCTGCTCGCCTCCTGCAAAGGTGCCCGGGCGAATGATGATTCGCCCCTACAGAGGTCGGGTCAGGCGGATGATGATTCGCCCCTATGGTGGCCGAGGAGAGAGTGCGTAGCACATTTTTTCACCCGATGAGCGTCCGATAGTCCCCTCTCCCGGAGGGGGAGGGTTAGGGAGGGGGAAAACCAGCCCGGTTCCTGATCGGTTATCTAACGGGACATCAGTGCTTTTGGCAAAAAAACGCCTGTCAACATACCATTTTCAGGGTTGACAGGCGTTTTCATCTCTATACCAGGATCAATAAGTTCCGCACCTATCAATAGTGCGATTGGCAGCCATTAAAAAGCTCAATGCCCTTTTTTCCCGGCCGACAGTATGTGATAGCAGATCATGTCTGCGATCTGGTCGACGGAATTGGTCGCCTTGTTGAAAATGACGTCGTAGAGGGAAACGTCGGTCACGTCCTGATTCAGGAAATCTTTGATGAACACATTACGCTGTTTCTGCTGCTTCACTATCAGCTTTTCCGCCTCATCCTCGCTCATCTGGTGGCGCCTGGCGAATGATTTGACCTTGTAATCCATCGGGGCGACAATACGGAATTTGTGGCAGTTGGACATATTCTGAGTGAGTATGCCGGCGCCTACACCGAGTATGATAACGTTGCCCGCCTTGGCAAACGGCACGATCTGATTGCAAAGGAGCTGGTAGTAGTCCTTATCGCTGGTCCATTCCGTCAGGATGGTCGACATCATGTCATCGAGGAAACTGTTTTTCCCCCCCAGGTTCTTAAAAACCTCCTCGGACAATTCGCGGTTGTTTGCCAGCCTGTCGAGCGTTGCCCGATCCAATACCCCCCAGTCGGTGCCGGTCTTTTCCTGCAGCAGCGCCTGCACCTTTTGAGCTACCGGAAGGCCTTCGCAGCCGAACTCGCGGGAGATGGTGATGGTTGGCTGCTCCAGCGCCTTGTCGGGAACAAGGTGCACGTGCTGATTCCTGCGGCTTAGCTCAATCAGTGCGTCTAGCCTTTTTTCAATGGATGCAACGAGTGAAGTTGGTGACATGTCCGACCCCCTTTTTTGATTGCAATGTAACGACCATAGAAATTCGCCCACACCCTCAAGTTAACTTGCGCCACCCGACCGGAGCGCTGCCATCAAGAGCGTTACTCACCGCCTCCGGATATTGTATACAATACATTTACATTTATACATCCCAATGACAAGCAATTCAAGTAATAAAACAAATAGAAGTCTCAGGGGAGGGTTAGGAAGGGGGAGTGATTTTTCCCTGCGCATTATTGGCACCAACCTGTTAGGGTCATAAGTGGAACTCTCACACAAAAGGACGGCCTATTGGCCGCCCTTTTGTGTCCCGTTCCGCCTTCAGGTTAGTGCTGGCAACGGAAGTCCAGTTGGGGTTTTTCTGCTGCCACCCGGATCAGAAAATGTCTGCCAGTTCATCAATCAGAAGCGACTGCTTACCAAGGGGCCGCAGATTATCAGAGGGCCGCAGCTTGTCAGAGGGCCGCAGCTTGTCAG
>Ga0209123_1001320_pt1 | contig 25110 bp, 24 predicted proteins | sample BarGraIncu00431A_FD_184500 | JGI IMG/M metagenome (GOLD analysis project Ga0209123, IMG submission 184500) | Arctic peat soil microbial communities from Barrow, Alaska, USA - Barrow Graham LP Incubations 004-31A (SPAdes) (version 2) | ecosystem: Environmental > Terrestrial > Soil > Wetlands >...
TATAATAAATTAAATAAGTAGCATAATATTTAAAATATGCTACTTTTATTTTTAAGGAGTGAATTAAAATAGATACTTTAAAATTAACAAAAGAACTTTTAAATAGATACGATATTAGAGCAAAGAAAGCGTATGGTCAAAATTTTTTGATTGATGATTCTGTGCTAAAAGAAATTGTAGATTTAGCTGAAATAGGCGAAAATGATTTAGTTATAGAAATCGGACCAGGACTTGGTAACTTAACTTATTATCTTCAAAATAGTAATTTACTATTAATTGAAATTGATGATAGAATGTTACAAATATTAGAAGATAGATTTGGAAGTAAGGATAATATAACAATAATTAATAATGATGTATTAAAGATAAATATTGATGAAGAAATAGATAAAATAGAAAAACTTAAGAATCTCAGGTTTGATAAAATAAAGGTAGTTGCAAATTTACCATATTATATAACTTCACCAATAATATTTAAACTACTTGAATACTCAACTAGAGTATCGGAAATAGTAGTAATGGTACAAGAAGAGGTAGCTGATAGAATTATAGCAAAAAGTAAATCTAAAGATTATGGGATTTTAACTCTTATGATTCAATACTATGCTAGAGCAACTAAACAAATAATAGTTCCTGGTTCATCTTTTATACCTTCACCTAATGTTACATCTGCTATAATTAAGATTATAAAAGAAGAAAAATATTCAGATATAGATGCTAAAATATTTAAAGAACTTGTACATAAATCATTTGCAAATAGAAGAAAAAAAATTCTCAATTCACTTGTAATCAACAAATTACTAGAATTAGAAAAAGAAGATATTGATAAGATACTAAAGAATTGTAATATAACTGAAAATGCTAGAGCTGAAGAGTTAAATATAGATGTATATATTGAAGTTACAAAACAATTGATGTAGAAGAAAAAAACTAGCAGAAATATATATTCTGCTAGTTTTAATTATTAATTATTAAATAACTGCTATATTTTTCTATTTACTTGACAAATGTCCAAAAAAATAGTAAAATATAGTAGTAATTATACGATTTTGGCAGAGTAGGAGTAAAGAATGAAAAAACTTAAACTAGAGAAAAAGATTAGTTTAAATGTACTTACATCACAATTAGTATATTTGTCTGTAATAATATTATTTGCAGTAATTTTATCTATAGTTAAACCTTCTAGTTTATATATAGATTTAGTAATTATATTACTTACAGCTGCGTGCTCTATCTACGTTTGTCTAAAAGAGATAAAAAATAGAAAATATAGAATAAATGAACTTAGTAAAAGCGTTGATATAGTACTTAAAGACAATTTGAGTAAAATTGATATTCCTATGGTTATGTTTTCAAATCCTGCCCAAATAGTTTGGCAGAATGATTTGGCAAAAAATATACTACCTAATGAATATATATTTGATGTAGCTGTGCAACTCGATAAAAAATTTAAATTAGGTGAAGAATTAAAATATGCATCTGATATTGGTAATGGAAAAATATATAATGCTTTAGGTAGTTATATAACTTTTTCTGATTTTAAATGTTTACTTATATCATTTGTTGATAAAACAGAAGAAACTGAATTGAAAGCTCTTATAGACAACACGAAAGTTGCAGTAGGTATTGTATTTGTAGATAATTACGAAGAGACTTTACAAGGTTTAGATGAAATACAAAAGGGAGAGATAACTTCTAAGTTAGATAAAATATTACGTAGTTGGGTGAAAGAAAACAATGGTATTATAACTAAACTGGATAAAGATAGATATGCAATGTTTATTGAAAAACAATATATAGCACTAATGGAAAAAAGCAAATTTGCAGTTCTAGATGCTGTAAAAGAAATAACTAATATAACAAAGTTACCAATAACTATATCAATTGGAATATCTAGTAGTGAAACTACTTTGTCTGAAAGATATTCATCTTCTACTTCAGCATTAGATATTGCTCTTGGTAGAGGTGGAGATCAGGTGGTTATTAAAAAAGATAAAAAATTTGATTTCTATGGAGGACTTAATGTAGTTTTAGAGAAAACAAGTAGAGTTAGAGCTAGAACTATTGCAGGAGCTTTATGTGATATTATAGATAAATGTGATAGAGTATATATAATGGGACATAAAAACACAGATGTCGATTGTATAGGTGCTGGTGTTGGTATGCACAAAATAGCTGCATTACTTAACAAAAAAGCATATTTCATTTCAGATAATAAATATAACAACAGCGCAAAAACTGTAATAGATAGAATAAAACTTTCTACTGAATATGAAGATTTTTTTGTAACTAGAGAAGATATAAAAAAACATGACTTTGATAATTCTATATTAATTGTTTTAGATACACATAAGAAATCATATTTGTGTGTGCCAGATATGTTAGAAGAATTTGATAAAGTTGTAGTAATAGATCATCATAGAAGAGGTCCAGAGTTTATCGATAATACAGTTTTAACGTATCATGAGATATATGCATCATCTACTTGTGAACTAGTTACTGAGTTACTTATGTATATGGAAAATATAAAGTTAACAACAGCAGAGGCTGAATGTCTTTATGCAGGAATTCTTATAGATACTAAAAACTTTACTTTTAAAACTGGGGTTAGAACATTTGAGGTTGCTGCATATTTAAAAAGAGTAGGATTTGATATATCTGAAGTAAAACAAATATTTCAAACTGATTTTGAAGCATATTTAGCTAAAGTAGAAATTGTAAAAAATTGCGAAATAATCGATAAGCGTATTGCTATATCGATAAGTCATGAAACTTATGATAATATGCCTACTTTAGCGGCGCAAGCTGCAGACGAATTATTATCGATAAGTGGTATACTTGCATCATTTGTGCTTTGTAAAATTGATTCTGTAGTAATGATTTCAAGTAGATCTATGGGTGATATAAATGTTCAAGCAATTATGGAAAAAATCGGTGGTGGCGGACATTTAACATTTGCAGGTGCGCAAATTGCCGGAGCTACGTTAGAAGAAGCAAAAGTGCAACTTCAAAATGCTATTAATGATTATTTTGGAAAATAAAATATAAATAAAAGGAGGAATATATAATGAAGGTTATATTAAGCCAAGACATAAAAGGGGTAGGTAAAAAATTTCAGACTGTTGAAGTTAGTGAAGGATATGCTAGAAATTTTCTATTACCAAAAAAATTAGCAATTATGGTGGATAATAAAAATTCTAATGAAGCAAAAAACAAACTTGAATCAATAAAATTCAAAAAAAATACAGAGTTAGAAAGTGCTAATGAAGATAAAAGAAAGATAGAAAAAAAATACATTGAATTTAAACATAAAGTTGGAGAAAATGGTAAACTTTTTGGTAGTGTTACTGAAAAAGAAATAGCAGCTGAAATAAAAAATGAATTTGATATTAAAGTTGATAAAAAGAAAATAATTTTGAAAGATAATATTAAAGAACTAGGGTCATATATTGCTAGTGTGAAATTATATGAAGGAGTAGTAGCAAAGGTAAAAATAAACGTAGTAAGAATGTAGGTGAATTAAAGTGGAAAATGAAGGACTAATTAGAATTCAGCCAAACGATATAACGGCTGAGCAAGCAGTACTTCGGTTCTATGCTTGTTGATAGAGATGCAGTTGTTGTTGCAATAGAAACTCTAAAACCTGATGATTTTTATAGGGAAGATAATAAAGAAATATATTATGCTATGTACGAAATATATAATAATGGTAGACATATTGATATGATTACTGTAAAAGATGAATTAGTACTTAGAGGTAGTTTAGAAAAGGTTGGAAATTTAGAATATTTATCTACTTTAATAGACAACGTTCCTACCACTTCTAATATAGAGAATTATGTAAAAATTGTTGAAGAAAAAGCAACGGTAAGAAATTTAATAAAAGCTGCTAATGATATTCTTAAAATGGGTTATTCGGGCACTGAAGAAGTAGATAGTATAATAGAACAAACAGAGAAAAAAATATTTGATGTGTTACAAAATAGAAATACAAAAGGATATGCATCTTTAAAAGAAGTTTTAATAACAGCTTTTGATAATATTGAAAAGTTATATCAAAACAAAAGTAAAATTTCAGGAATAGAATCTGGATTTATAGATTTAGATGCTAAAATATCTGGACTTAATCCTTCTGATTTGTTAATTATAGCAGCAAGACCAGCAATGGGAAAAAGTGCGTTTGTAATTAATATTGCAAGTTATGTTGCAATGCATATGAAAACACCAGTAATGGTATTTAGCTTAGAAATGTCAAAAGAGCAATTGGTAAACAGAATACTTTGTAGCGAAAGTGAAGTTGACAGTATGAAACTTAGAAATGCTGATTTATCAAGTGAAGATTGGTTAAAACTAGGCGAAGCAAGTAGTAAACTTGCTGAGGTACCTTTATATATAGATGATACACCTGGACTTTCTGCTGGAGAGCTTAGAGCAAAGTGTAGAAAAGCAAAACTAGAAAAAAACATTGGACTAGTTATAATTGATTATCTACAATTAATGGAAGGTAAAGGCAAAAATGCTTCAAGACAACAAGAAATATCAGAAATAAGTAGATCACTTAAAATATTAGCAAAAGAATTAGGAATACCTGTTATTGCTCTTTCACAACTTAGTCGTGCTTCTGAAGCACGAACAGATCATAGGCCTATGCTTAGTGATTTGCGTGAATCTGGATCAATAGAGCAAGATGCAGATATCGTTATGTTTTTACATAGAGAAGATTATTATAATGCCGAGACTGAAAAAAAGAATATTGCAGAAGTTATAATATCTAAGAATAGAAATGGCGCAACCGGAATAATTGAACTTGCTTGGCTTGGTCAATATACAAAATTTGCCAACTTATATAGGGGTTAAATGTATGAAAAACGTATTAACTACAAATAATAGTTTACTAGAGAGAGTAAAAAACGATATATTGAAAAGTAAGTGTATAACCGATAAAGATAAAATCGTTATAGCTGTATCTGGAGGCCCTGATTCAATGGCATTGATAGATATATTATACAATCTTAAATGTGAATTTAACAAAAACTATAATATAGATTATAATTTAATTATTGCACATGTTAATCATATGTTACGAGAGGAATCAGAAGATGAAAAATTATATGTTGAAAATTATTGTAAAGATAAAAACATAGAGTTTTATTATCTAAAAAAAGATGTTAAAAATGAGAGTATACAACATAAAATGGGTATTGAAGAATATGCTAGAAAGATAAGATATGACTTCTTTGAAGAAGTTTGTATTAAAACAGGTTCTAATAAAATTGCAATTGCGCATAATTTAAATGATAATGTGGAAACAATACTTTTAAATATTATACGCGGTAGTGGAATTAAAGGACTGTGTGGTATGAACTATATTTACGGTAAAATTATAAGGCCATTAATAAATATTTCTAAAAAAGATTTACTTGATTATTGTAACCATAATGAACTAAAACCTTGCTTCGATAAAACTAATGAGCAAGATATATATATGAGAAATAAAATAAGACTTAATCTTATTCCAACTATTGAAAAAGAATATAACAGCAATTTTGTTAATAATATACTTAGACTTAGAGATTTAGCAATTTTAGATGAAGAGTTTTTAAACAGTTATACTGTTGACATTGTGGATAAAGCAATACAAAAAAAAGATGAAAACAGTATCGTTTTTGATTTCGAGGATATATTAAAGCAAAGTGAAAGTATTAAACAAAGAAGTATAAGAGAAATAATATTTAGAAAATTAAATAATGTTGAAGGAATAGAAAATATACACATTATCGATATTTTAAAATTATTAGAAAAAAACATACCAAAGAAAAAATATATTATTGGTAATAAATTTTGTATTGAATTAATACAAAAAAATATAGCAAAAATATATTTAAATAAGTAATATAAGAAGGGAACAGGTTTATGGAAGAAAAAGAAAACAAACAAAAGGATAAAGAAAAATTAAACAAATCAAATAGCAATGAAGGTATTAATAATTCACCTGAAAAAGAAAAGAAAGAAGAAGTTTCAAACAATGAAGAAAAGCCAAAAGAAATCAAACAAAAAAAATTAAGTAATGATGATTTTCAAAATTTAAAGAAGCAAGCTCGAATTGTCGAAATAAGAATGAAAAAACCAAATTTTTTAAGAACAATGTTAACGTATCTTATGATTATGATAATTGCTTCAATGCTAATATCATATTTAGGTGGTACTACTACAAAAGCAATGTCGTACACTGAACTTCTTCAAAACATTGAAAAAGGCAATATAACAGCTATAAAAATGCAAGATAATAAAGAATCAATAAATGTTATATTAAAAGATGATAAAGAAATAGAAAGAGTTGTTAAAATACCAGACGCAGGAGCTTTTATTGAGTATGTTCAACCTAAAGTAACTTTAAATGAATTTGAACTTACTGTTTCTGAACCTTCATTAATGGAAACATTGGCACCATTAATACCTACTTTATTACTTCTTGTTGGTACACTTTTCATATTTGCATTTATGCTTAGAAAAACTGGCCAAGGAAATGACAAAGCAATGGGTTTTGGTAAAAGTAGAGCTAAACTATCTGATCAAAATAGTAAAAGTAAAGCGACATTTGAAAATGTTGCTGGCCTTATAGAAGAAAAAGAAGAATTACAAGAAATAGTTGATTTTCTTAAAAATCCAAAAAAATATAAAGAACTAGGTGCAAGAATACCAAGAGGATTGCTTTTAGTTGGTGGACCAGGTACAGGAAAAACTCTACTAGCTAGAGCAGTTTCTGGTGAAGCTGGAGTTCCATTCTTTAGTATAAGTGGATCTGATTTTGTTGAAATGTTTGTAGGTGTTGGAGCTTCACGTGTTAGAGATTTATTTAACGAAGCTAAAGCAAATGTACCTTGTATAATATTTATCGATGAAATTGATGCTGTTGGTAGACAAAGAGGAGCAGGAGTTGGTGGCGGTCATGATGAAAGAGAGCAAACATTAAATCAATTATTAGTTGAGATGGATGGCTTTGTAAATCATGAGAACGTTATAGTTATAGCTGCAACTAATAGACCTGACATACTAGATAAAGCGCTACTTAGACCAGGAAGATTTGATAGACAAATAGTAGTTCATGACCCTGATATCGGAGCAAGAGAAGAAATAATTAAATTACATGCTAAGAATAAACCATTTGTAGCAGGTATAGATTATAGAGTTATTGCTAAAAATAGTGCTGGATTTTCTGGTGCAGATTTAGAAAACATGGTTAATGAATCAGCTCTTCTTGCAGCAAGAAAAAACAAAAAAATAATAAATATGGAAGATATAGAAGAGGCTATGATTAAAGTTATGATGGGACCTGAAAAACATAGTAGAATAATAAGTGAAAAAGAAAGAAAATTAACAGCTTATCACGAAGCAGGTCATGCAGTTGTATCTAGATTTTTACCTACACATGATACAGTACATCAAATATCTATTATACCACGTGGAATGGCAGGGGGATATACTATGTATAAACCTAATGAAGATAAAAGTTATAGATCTAAGTCTGAAATGCAAGAACATATAGTATCATTACTTGGCGGTAGAGTAGCAGAACAGCTTGTTTTAAACGATATTAGTACTGGAGCATCAAGTGATATAGAGAGAGCAAGTAAAATAGCTAGAAGCATGGTTATGAAATATGGAATGAGTGAAAAATTAGGACCAATAACTTTTGGTGCTGAACAAGAAGAAGTATTCTTAGGCAGAGATATAAATAATCAACGTAACTTTAGTGAAAAAATAGCTGCACAAATTGATGATGAAATAAAAAGCATCATAGATAACGGTTATAGATATGCAGAAAGAGTTTTAAAAGACAATATTGATAAATTACATAAAGTAAGCGAAATTTTACTTGAAAAAGAAAAAATGGGTGCAAAAGAATTTGATGCAATATTTGCAGAATAATTTGTGAAATAAAGTATAAAATATAATTATTTAACAAACACTTAAACATAAAAATTTAAATGTTTGTTTTTTATGTGGATAATAATATTCACCTATTATAACCAATTGCAAGTGATAATGTTGACATAAAATTAAAAATATGTTATAATATGCCAATGTGTTAATATATTAATACCTTATGTAATCATATGGTATAAGAAAATTGGTATTAAATATACTAACAAAAAAATAAAAAATTGGAGGGTTTTGTATGTCTCTAGAAGTCAGAGCTGCACATATTGAAAATCTTGATATTCGCAATGATGATCATGGTTCGGTTGTATTATCCCCAAACTTTTCTTGTAAAGCAGATGTAACAGGAACAGGAAGAGCGCCCAATGCATTAAACTTAACAAATATTTTGAAAATTTGTAGCAGTTGTTCATTCAGAGAAGTAAAAGATGTACCTGTAAGGATTATGTTTCACGAATACGTACTTATCGCAATTGGTCACCACAGCGAAGACAAGTGGTGTCATTTGCCATCGGGAGGGGAAATGCTTTCACTTAATAAAATAAAAGAGTTGGAAAACGAAAAAGAAGTAGAGTACTTGCCGATTTGATATTTATCTTAAAATTATGGAGTCGGAAATTATATTTCTAGACTCCATAATACTTTAATGATTTAAATTATATAAATAAAACAACATAAAAAATAAAATAAAAGTATTAACTATTGATTAGTTGATGCTTTTATGCTATAATATAAAGACTTTGTTATATACAAAGAAAATACACACACGAAAGTAGTCTTTACTTCTTCCATTATGGTTGTAAAAGATGTTGATATTCGTGGCGGGAATAAAAAGAAGGAGGAATTTTAAAATGTCAATTATACCTATGAAATCGTTACTAGAAGCAGGTGTTCACTTTGGACATCAAACAAAAAGATGGGACCCAAGAATGGCTCCATACATATTTACAGCAAGAAATGGTATTTATATACTAGACTTACAAAAAACTTTAAAGAAAACTCAAGAAGCTTATAACTTAACTAAAAAAATCGTATCCGAGGGTGGAAATGTTTTATTTGTTGGAACTAAAAAACAAATACAAGATACTATCAAAAGTGAAGCACAAAGATGTGGTATGTTCTACATAAATAGTAGATGGTTAGGCGGAACATTAACTAATTTAAATACAATTAAGAAAAGAATAGCTAGATTAGTAGAATTAGAAAAAATGGAAGCTGAAGGAACATTTGAAGTATTACCTAAAAAAGAAGTAATTGGACTTAAAAAACAAATGGAAAAATTAAATCTTAACTTAGGTGGTATTAAAACTATGGAACAACTTCCAGCACTTATATTTTTAGTTGATTCTAAAAAAGAATATATTTGTACAAAGGAAGCTAGAAAATTGGGTATACCTACAATTGGTCTAATAGATTCAAATTGTAATCCAGAAGATGTAGATTACGTTGTTCCTGGAAACGATGATTCAGTAAGATCAGTAGCTTTAATAGCTGCTAAAATTGCAGATGCAGTTTTAGAAGTTAAAGAAGGAAATACAGATCTTTCAGAAGATGAATACGTTGATACAATGGAAGCATTAGTTGCTGAAGTTGGAGTAGATAAAATAGAAAGAAAACCAAGACAAAATAATAGATTTAATAACAACAGAAATTATAACAATAATAACAACAATAATTACGTAAGAAGAGAACCAACAGAAGAAAAAGTATAGGGGGTATTTACTATGGCAATAACAGCTGAACAAGTAAAAGAATTAAGAGATAGAACTAGCGCAGGAATAATGGACTGTAAAAAAGTTTTAGTAGAAGCTGATGGCAATATGGATAAAGCAATTGAATTATTAAGAGAAAGAGGAATTGCTAAAGCTGCTAAAAAAGCCGGAAGAATTGCTAGCGAAGGATTAGTTGAAGCTTATATACATAACGGAAAATATGGTGCATTAGTTGAAGTTAATTCAGAAACAGATTTTGTTTCAAATAATGAAGATTTCAAAACTTTTGTAAGAGATGTAGCTATGCATATAGCAGCTTCAGCTCCTACATATGTTAAAAGAGAAGAAGTTCCTGAAAATATAGTAAACGCTGAGAAGGAAGCTTTAAAAGCGCAATCTTTAAAAGAAGGAAAACCAGCAGCAGTTGTAGAGAAAATGGTTGAAGGAAGAATTAATAAATATTTTGCAGAAATTTGTTTATTAGAACAACCTTTCATAAAAAATCCTGATATTACTGTAGGTCAACTTTTAACAGATTTGATATCAAAAATTGGTGAAAACATTGTAATTCGTAGATTTTCAAGATTTGAAAGAGGCGAAGGAATCGAAAAAGAAGAATGTAATTTTGCTGATGAAGTAATGAAACAAATCAACGGTTAATAAATTAAAATAAGAAGATAATTTAAAATTATCTTCTTATTTTTTTATGCTTTTATTTTTTTGTCAAACAAACCGCCAATTTTAGCAAAAAAGTTTATTAGTATATTAGTGATCTTTTTGAAAAAACTGCTATTTATACTCATATATTCATCATCGTGAATTGTTACAGCAAAGCTTGTTTTAGTTAGAGTAGTAGCAGGAATATCTATCGCAATCATATAGCTTGAACTATCGTTTAAATCCCAATTATTATTATTATCCATAAAGCAAAAAAATAAATTTTCAGTATTTACTAATTCTAATTCACTACAATAACATTTTTTATCACTATGACAACATAGCGTCATTTCTAATATATTTTTATCAGTCCATAAGTTACCATATCCATAGTTAAAAAATATTTTCGTCTCTTCTTCTGTTTCATTTGTAAGTAGTTTACCAAAATATTTTAAAATTATTTTGTCCCCTTTATTCAAATTTCCATATATGCTATAAGTTTCATTTGCAGAACAAAGTTTTAAAATATTATCTTTTTCTATATATTCTGAGCAACAGCATTTTTCTATACATTCCATAAAAACCCCTCCTTATTTATTATTCATATATATTGTAGAATATCTGACAACATATTTCAACACATTCGACAATTGTATACAAAAAATATTAAAAGAATACATTTTTTACCATATATAATGTTTGAAATTAGCATTTTATACAATTTTTGATTATAATATATCTTTATATTGTTGATTTTTTTAATGATTTGTGGTAATATATTTATATTATCTATTAACGCTATTAATAAAAATTATATTATATAAAGTTTATATATACAATTTTTGGTATTAGTATGATATAATAATCAAAGAATATATATACATATTTATAAAAAATAAATATGAATAGAAAGAAGGAATAAAAATGGAATTTAGAGCAAATGAAGACAAGAATGTAGAAATACAAGTAGGTAGCGGCACATATTCTAGACATGCAATAAATACTCATTATGTGCAGATAGGCGAAGATTACATTAAGATAATTGAACAATATGTAAAAGATTTGTACCAAGAGGGGGATATTTTATCTATAAGCGAGAAGATTATAGGATTATGTCAAAAGAGAGTAGTATATAAAAAGGATGTTAAGGTAGGCTGGTTAGCTAAATTTTTATCTAAATTTGCTATGAGAAGTGATGCTGGAGTGGGAGTTGACAATCCATATAAGATGCAATTTGCTATTATGCAATGTGGAAGTTTAAAAGTAATATACGCAGCAATAATGGGCGGAATAGGTAAAATTTTTGGCAAAGCTGGAGTATTTTATGAAATAGTTGGTCAAGAAATAAGTGGATTAGATGGATTTTATGGTAAAGTATTCGAAGACTATGCAGAATTTGGAATAAGAATACCTGAAAATCCAGTAGGAGTTTGTAATGAAATATTTGAAAAAACTGGTGTAAAAGCAATGATTGTTGATGCCAATGATATAAATGTTGAAATACTAGGAAAATGTGATGCTATAAATATGACAGAGGCTGAATTAAAAGCTTTAATTATAGATAATCCAGCAGGACAATCTAAAGAACTTACTCCTCTTATACTTATTAGAAAAAACGTTGAAGAATTAGCAGAAACAATTGAATTAGTTGAAACAACACAATCAATATAATCTATTGATTTAAGGTAATAATATTTGATTTCAGTAAATAAATTAGTTATATGGAGGGGTTTTGTGAAAGAAGAAGGTAATGAATTATTAGAAGATAAAATTGAACTAGATGTTACTACAGAAGAAAATTCCAATACTCCAGATGAAATAGATATAGCTAATGTTACATCAGATAATAAAGTACCCGAAAATGATAAAAATGAAGATACTATAAGTGAACAAAACGCCATTATTTCTTCTGAAGAAAAAAAAGGAAAACTGCATAGACACTACTTAATGATTAAAGAAAAGCATAAGTCAAAATTGAAAATATTTTTTATATCATTAATTATATTACTTGTAAATGCAATAATATTGTTTGGTATAATATGTGCATTGAATAGATTAAATACTAAAGTATATAAAAATGTATATTTGTTTAATCAAGATATTTCCAATTTTACTTCAGAACAAGTAGTTAAATTAATTGAAGAAAAATCAGATACTATTAATAACACTTTTAACATAGATATATATCAAAATGATAAAGATATATACGATGTTAAAGCTGATGATATTGAATATGTAATTGATGTTGAAAAAACAGTTAATAAAGTTATAGAATTCGGTAGAAAAGATAACTTTTTAGTAGATAATATTAAAATTATATCAGCTTTGATTTTTAAAAATGAAATTACACCTGAATACACATATACAGAAGAAAAACTTGATAATGTTATAAAAAACATAGATTTAACACTAGATGATAGATATTCTGATGATGCATATAGTATTGATGAAGTGAAAAATATATTAACAATAACAAGAGGTAAAACTGGTAATAGCATAAACTATGATCAAGTAAAAACTGATATATTAAGTATACTTAAAGAATTTAAATCAACTAACTATAATATTCCTGTTGAACTTAAAAATCCTACAGGAATTGATACTGAAGAAGTACTTAACACAGTTAAAAGAGATCCAAAAGACGCATATATAGACTCAACTGCAACACCTACTAAATTTGTTAACGAAAAAAATGGGTATAATTTAGAAAAAGATAAATTAAATGAAGTTTTAAACGATGAAAAAAATAAAATTGCTGGGGCTTCTATTGAAATCCCATTAACAGTTATAGTTCCAAAAATAAAATTATCAGATATAACTTATACACTGTATAATGATAAGCTTTCTGGATATACTACGTATTTTGATTCATCACAAAAAGCTAGAGCAAATAATTTAGGAGTTGCCCTTAGTTATTTAAATGGTGCGATTGTAATGCCTGGAGATACTTTTTCATACTATAACAAAATTGGTGAAACAACATATGCAAAGGGGTATCAAGATGCCGCTACATTTAAAGGTGGTACAGTTGTATATGAAGTAGGTGGTGGAATATGTCAAACATCATCAACTTTATATAATGTTGCTCTTATTGCGAACATGGAAATAATTGAGAGACATCAACATGGATTACCTGTTGGATATGTTCCACCTAGTAGAGATGCTACTGTATACGGAAATGTTTTGGATTTTAAATTTAAAAACACAAGAAATTACCCTATAAAAATAGTTACTACATACAGTTTAAGTGGTAATATGAATATAAGTATATATGGAACAAAAGAAAAAGATGAATATGATATAACACTTTCTTCTAAAGTATTATACTACATACCATATACGACTAGATATACATATGATCAGTTTGCTGATTCGGGAATAAAAACAACAATAGCTAAAGGCGTTAATGGATATGCTTCCGAGGCATACATTACTAAAAAATTAAATGGGTCGGTAGTTAGTTCTACATTATTATCTAAAGACGTTTATAAAGCGCAAGAAGAGAATATAAAAGTTGGAACTAAAGGAAATACAAACAACAATATTAATATATATTAAATAATTAAATACTATGTTTTTATGTAAAATTGTGAAAACATATTGCAATTTAGATTTATATATAGTATAATTTCTTATATAATAAGTGTGAACTTAGGAAAAGAGGTAGCTTCATGGAACCTTTAATACAGATGAATAAATTCGAAATAATTGATATGCCTGGTATGAATACTATAGGATTCGTTGTTGAAAAAAACGAAGATGAATATAAAAAGGGTAATGCTTTTTTATCTCTTCAAAAGATTGATCCAATAGATAGCGAACAAGATGGAAAATTTAAAAAGACATTTAATGTAATTTGCGCTGGCGAAGATAAACAGTTAATAGTATTGCTAACACTTACAAAATCAAAGGCAATATTAAGTACGGGTGAATTGACTAACGATGGATTTAAAGCAACTGAATCTAACGTACCACTTAGCTATGGAACAATATTTAATCAAGAAGGTATTGAGTATAAGGAAGTAGAATATAATCCTGACATGAAAAGACATTTCTCTATTATAGATACACAAACTGGAGAAGAAGTACATCCTTCAATTTTTATGGACCCAATAACGAATACAATAAAGGGTAGTTGTAAAATATTGCCTCAAAAAGCATATATAGTATTAGAATTAAAATACAAAATATTAGACTAAAGAAAACTCAGACAATTTAAACATTACAATAAATATACTTTATATGTAATAAAAGGGAGGTATTCAAATGAATATATTAATTGAAGCTGATGCTTTTAAAGTAACTGGAAATGAATTAGCAAATTTAGATAAAGCAGAAATAACTAAATTTGTAACTGTGAATGTTGGTAGAGCTATATTACCTGAATTAATAATAACTGAAAATATTCAAGATATAAATAACGAAAAAGAAATAAATACTGGAAGTGAAGATGATTTAATTATATAAAACAAATCGAACAAATGAAATGAGGCAATTGTATGCTGAATAACCTTAAACGCAAGAAAAAAGAAATAATAACGATTTTAATCATCTACTTACTTATAGACATATTTGTAGTAGGTGCTTTTTTCGTATCTGGATTAAACTTAGATAAAAATTTAAGTGGGTTTGAAAAAACGGCAAAAGTAATGGATGCATTTATGCCTAATTTATCCAATCCATTTGGTACTCTTGGTAAAATAGTAACATCAGGACCTGAGTTTTTAGTTTTTCTTAATATATCATTTTGGATATTAATATTATTCATAGGTCTATACATATATTACTTAATAAAAAACGCAAAAAAATATGAATTTGAAGGTACAGAAAATGGCTCTAGTGAATGGAGTAAAAACGGAGAAGAATTTGATAAACAACCTGATGGAAGTGAAGTTCTAAATAGAAAACACGGATTTATATTAAGTAAAAATCATTATTTAGGAACAGATTTAAGAAAAGTTAAAGTTAATAAGAACATACTTGTAATAGGTGGTTCGGGTACTGGTAAGTCAGCATGTTATGTTAAACCTAATATATTACAAAAATTAGGTTCTTATGTAATAACTGATCCAAAAGGTGAATTGTACAGAGAAACTTCAACATATTTAAAAAACGCTGGTTGGGAAGTTAAAGCATTTAACTTAGTAGATCCAGAATTTAGTGATAGATATAATCCTTTGGCACATGTAAAAGATCATTCAGATGTTGATATTATAGCTCATACTATAGTTACTGGTGGCGAAGGTGATAGCGGTAGTAAATCTGCAGATCCATTCTGGGATAATACAGCTAAAATGTTACTTAAAGCTTGTATATACTATGTTATATCTATATTACCAATTGAGCAACAAAATTTATCAAGTTGTTTAAATATAGTAAGAGCTGGTGGTAGTGATGAAACAGTATTCGATAAACTATTTATAGATGAGTTAAAACCTGAACATCCAGGTAGAAAAGAATATGAGGGTATTCGTCTAGGTGCAGATAAGACAAAACAAAGTATTGCTATATCATTAGTATCTAAACTATCACATTTTGATACTCCTGATATGCAAAAAATAACAACATCAAATAATATTGATTTTGAAGCACTAGGTCAAAAGAAAACAGCTATATTTGTAATCACACCTGCAGACCATTCAACATATAATTATATAGTAACTATATTTTTCAGTCAATTACTAGTAAGATTATATTCACAGGCAAGTAAAAACGGTGGAACTTTGAGTCAACAAGTTTATTTGGTAATGGATGAATTTGCTAATGTTGGACAAATACCAGATTTTAGTAAAAAACTAAGTACAACAAGAAGTTTAGGAATAAGCGTATCTATAATAATACAGAGTTTAGATCAATTAGAAGGCTTATATAAAGATACATGGGAAAACATTATAGCTAACTGCGATACACAAGTTTTCTTGGGATGTAAATCAATAAAAACATGTGAGTACATATGTAAAAGTTTAGGCCAGAAAACAATTAAATTTTCAAGTAGATCTGTTAGTAAAGATAAAAACGAGTGGAATAAACAAGGTGTAAGTTTAAATGAACAAAGACAAGGCAGAGACTTAATGACAATTGATGAAATCATGAGAATGGAAAATAATTCAGAAATAATCTTGATCAGGGGTATGAAACCTATTAAAGCAGTGAAGGCTTGGTATTTTAAGTATCATCAACAAAGAGATATAGCTAAACAAACTGAAATAAAAGATATATCAGAAATGATAAAACCAGAAGAAGTAGAAGTTTCTACAATGAACATAGCTAATCATTTAGAACAGAGATTAAAAAAAGCTAAAGAAAAAGTTAATGATGAATCATTAAATACAGTTCATACAACAAAAACTATAAGCAATAATGAGCCTGTCCGTATAAAAGAAGACAGTTACGATTTGCAAAAACAACTAGAAGCAAAATTTGACGAATTATTTGGTGAAGGAAATAAACATTAATATTTACCATAAAATACCGACAAATTAACTAAAATATATAAAATATTGAAAAAATACTTGTATTTTTAAATATTTATGATATAATATATATAATTGATTAGAGTAAAAATATTATCCTTTAAGAAAAATAAATTTTTAAAGTTGAGTTTATAAAATGACTAATCAAAAATCTTAAAGGAGGTATAACCAATGCAAGATAAAACTATAACATGTAAAGATTGTGGAGCTGAATTTGTATTCACAGTAGCTGAACAAGAATTTTACAAAGAAAAAGGTTTCGAAAACGAACCAGTTAGATGTAAAGAATGCAGAAATGCTAAAAAATCTAGAAACAATCAAAGAAAATATTAATCTTTGAAAAGTGGTAGTGTAAACTACTACTTTTTTTATATCCAAAAATATAAAACATTCAATAAATATATGAATACAGAATTTTAAAAAACTAGAAATAAAAATCGAATAAATCCGTGATTGGATTTATTCGATTTTATTATTGTAATATCCTTAAAATTAGGGAATTTCTTCTATTTATTTCGAAAATATTACAAAATTGTTGACTATCTCCAAATTAGATAGTATAATACTATTTGTAAGAAATGGAGTGATTATCTTGAAAAGGAAAAATATTTTAACTGCAATTGCTACAGTAATTGTAATTTGTGTTTTTGCATATTTAAGTATATTTGGTTTAAGCATAAATGGAAAAACATATATTAAAAGTGCCAAGGATATAAAAACTGGCTTAGATATAAGTGGAGGAGTTTCAATCATATATCAAGCTGTGAATGATAACAATGTAATAACTGCTGAAGATTTGAAAACTTCAGAAGCTGTTATCCGTAACAGACTAGAAAAAGTTAATATATATGATTTTTATGTTAGAACTGATGAAAATACAAAACAAATATACGTTGAGATACCCGCTAAGATAGAGGATAAAACAGTAGATCCTTTAGCAGCAGTAAAAGGCTTAGATAAAACAGCTAAAATAGAATTTAAAGATTCTGAGGGAAATGTACTTTTATCTGGTTCTGATATTAAAGGTGCTAAATATAGCGAACAAGCAACTAATTCAGCTAGTTCATCTTTATCAACTGAACCACATGTAGTTCTTGAGTTCAGTGAAGAAGGTACTAAAAAATTTGCAATAGCAACAGAAAAATTAATAGGAAAAACATTGGCTATTACTTTAGATGGTACTATTATAACTGAACCAACTGTAAATAGCAAAATAGATTCAAATACAGCTATAATAACAATGGGAAAAGGAACATATGCAGAGAAAAAAGTTGAAGCAACTCAATATGCTATGTTAATAGATTCTGGTGCTTTACCATTTACTTTAGAAGTAATAAACAAAGAATATATTGGTCCATATATAGGACAAAAAGCTTTAGAAATAAGTATATATGCTGGACTTGTAAGTTTAATATTAATATCATCATTCATGATAATGATGTATAGACTTCCGGGATTAATAGCAGCGTTTGCTTTGGTTGCTTATACTTCAATTATTTTATTCTTAATGGTAATAACTAATATAAGTTTAACTTTAGCTGGTATTGCTGGAATAATACTTTCTATAGGTATGGCAGTTGATGCAAATGTCATAATATTTGAAAGATTTAAAGAAGAACTTAAGCATAATATTGGATATAAGAAAGCGTTTGAAAAAAGTTTCAAACATGCCATGACAGCAATAATAGATGGTAATACAACAACATTTATAATAGCATTATTATTATATTTATTTGGTATTGGTCCGGTTAAAGGATTTGGACTTATACTTGCTATTGGTGTATTAGTAAGTTTATTTACAGCGGTAGTAGTTACAAAAACTATACTAAAACAAATATTACCAATTGCTGGAAAAAATCCTTTCTTATTTGGAATAAAAAGGGAGGTAAAATAATATGGACTTTTTAAAATATAGATTTTTATTTTTAGCTTTATCACTTATCATAATTATATCAGGAATCTCTTATGGACTTTTAACTGGATTTAAATTTGATATAGATTTTAAAGGTGGTACAAAGATACAAGCAGACTTGAAAACAGAATTTAATAATAATGAAATAGAAAACCTAGTTAGTGATATTACTGGTTCAAAACCATTGGTACAAAAATTATCAAGTGGTCAATCATCAGTTTCAATCACAACTGATGTTATTACAACTGAAACAGCAGACAAAATAATAGAATCTTTAAAAACAAAATTCACTAGTATGGATGAACCATCAACTAGAAATGTTCAACCAGCATTCGGAAAAAATTTGGTTGAATCTGCTGTACTAGCAATAGTAGTATCAATATTTGCGATTCTACTATATGTAGGAATCAGATTTAAAACATTAGGATTTACTGCAGCAATAAGTGCAATAATAGCATTATTTCATGATATGTTAATTATGGTAGCTATATATGGTATTTTTAAAATACCAATAAATTCAACATTTGTAGCGGTTATGCTTACTACAATCGGTTATTCGATAAATGATACAATAATTGTATATGATAGGATAAGAGAAAATAGAAGAAAAGTAACTAGGTCTACAGATCTCAAAGATACAATTAATACAAGTGTAAATCAAACAATGACAAGAACAATGTATACATCTTTTACGATTATTACTGCAATATTAACTGTGTTAATTTTTGCGTATTTTAATAATCAACAAGTGTTGGAAGAATTTTCACTTCCACTTACAATTGGTATAATTACAGGAGCATATTCATCAATATTTATTGCTTCTTCACTTTGGTATATATTTGATGGAATGAAATCAAAAAAGGCAAAAAAGAAAGTATAATTATATAACAAATTTTAAAAAAACAAGAAGTATAAAAAACTTCCTGTTTTTTTTTACTAAAATTTTAGAAAAATGTTGACATTTAAAAAAACAATGATATAATATATATGTCGATGGGATTGTGGCGGAACTGGCAGACGCACAGGACTTAAAATCCTGCGACCTTTAAAAGTCGTATCGGTTCGATTCCGATCATTCCCACCAGTAAAACTAAGCAGTTATACATTTATTGTATAGCTGCTTTTCTTTGTGTATACAAGCTCTTTTAATATAATTGAATACTATAAGATATAGTGATATAATATAATAAACAAATTAATATAGGAGGGAACAAAATGAAAATAACAGATAATGTATATATGCTTGATTGTTCAAAAATTGGACATGTTTATTTAATAAAAGATGATGAAACTTTTATGATAGATACAGGAATACCTGGACTTAATAAAAAAATAATAAAAGAGATTAATATGTTAGATATAGATGAAAAAAGTATTAAAAATATTTTAATCACTCATCATGACATTGATCATATAGGTAATGCTAAAAAATTACAAGATATCACTGGCGCTGAACTATGGACATCAAAAGAAGATGCTCCATATATAGTTGGGGATGTTAATAGAAAAGGCATCAAAAGAGTTGTTAAGATTGTTTTAGGAGGTAATATTCCCGTTGTAAATAGAACGTATTCAAGTAAAAAAGATTTTAAATATATCGACGTAATAAAAACACCTGGACATACGCCTGGACATGTAATTTTTTTATACGGTAAAATACTATTTTCAGGTGATTTATTCAGAATCCAAAAAAAATCGATTGGATTGGTATCATCGCATATGACATGGAATATGGATGAATTAAAAAAATCACTTAAAATATTAAAAGACATTGATGTTGATTGGATTTGTCCATCACATGGAGATCCCATTAAAAACAACAAATTATGGAATGACTTTATAAATAAATACTAATAAAATATATACTTGACATAATAGTGTACATATGATATAATTTTTACATAACAATTTGAGAATATTTCCATAATTATGGAGGAGGAGTAAAAAATGAGAATGTTTATGTATTATGGACGGAAAAAGAAATTAATCGTTATTTTGTTTGGTTCTGTTATCTTTGTAATAGGTAGTTTAATAACAGTGTACTTTTATCAAAATACAATATTTATTCCATTAATTTTTAGTTTATACTGTATAATAATTTTGTTTTGTATGTTTTTTCCGTATTTACACAGAGTGGGTTTTTTTCATAAGACAAAATTTAATTATGAAACGTATAAAAATTCAGACAAGAAATTTCCTCCACGTATGTAATTATTTGATGATTAAATCTGATTTGCTTATGCAAGTTGGATTTTTTCTTTTTACAAATATACTTAATATATTGTGTTGTTATACCAAAATATTAACTTGACATTGTTTGGGTAATATGATATAATGTTTACATAAGATTTAAAAAATATTTTCCATAATTATGGAGGAGGAGCAAAAAAAATGAGAATTTCACCGTATTATGATCGGAAAAAGGAATTAATCACTTTCTTGATTGGTCTTGTTACTTTTTTGATTGGTAGCTTGGTGACAATTTATATCTATAAAAATCTAATGTTTAACTCACTAATTAATCCTATAGCTGTTACGTTAGGTATTTTGACAATTGTATTTAGTGTGTTATTCCCTTATCTGCATAAGATTAGTTATTACCGAATGTCAAAAATTGATTTGGACTTTCATGAACATCCAGAAAGAAGGTTCCCGCCACGTGTGTAATCTCTTAATGTATTAACAAAACTTCAATTTGAAGTAATTGATTAGGTATCATAAAAAAATCCAATTTGCTTATGTAAGTTGGATTTTTTATTGCTTAATTAATAGAAAAAAATATCTAAAACATATTGCCATTAAAATATATTTGTGATATAATACAAATATTAAAATGTATATCTTAATTGGAGGTAGAATATGGTTAAAATAGGTATTGATGTTGATGGAGTAATACTAGACTATATGAATGTAGTTAGGGCGTATGCCGAGTTGTATGATTACTGTGATTTGCATAAAAATGGAATAAGAGATAGAGAAGCACTTAAGGTTAAACAAAGATACGATTGGACACCTGAGGAACTAAAATATTTTGCAGATAAATATTTTGTGGAATTAACAAAAATTACACCGTATAATCCATTAGCAATTGAAATAATTACAAGATTAAAAGATGAAGGATACGAATTGTATGTTATTTCTAATAGAGGACTTATACACCAAGAAGCGGGTACTATTGTAAAAGAAATGTTTGAAAAAAGTGGATTAGTGTTTGATAAATACTTTTGGGAAACATCAGATAAAACAAAGGTATGTTTAGAAAATGGTATTAGTATAATCATAGATGATTCACCAAATGTATGTGAAGATGCTGTCAAAAATGGCATTACTGCTTTATATTTTCGTGAAAAGAATTCAAAAAAGCTATTAGAAACTTCTAAATTATATGATATTGATAATTGGGGAGAAGCATATAGACGTATTAAAGAGTTAACAAAAGATAATGGTCCAGCAATATGCATAGATAGCATAGAGTAAATAAAAGGCAGTTATACATTAAATTGTATAGCTGCTTTTATTTAATTATTACTATCAGTACCAAATTTAGTATTTATGATTTTTATAATAGGCCTAAATGTATTACTTATTTCATCTTGAATATTTTCAAAAGATCTAAAAGCGTTTTCGTTTATAATATCATTAAGTGGTTCAGTAGTATTATTTATTTTATCTTGAATGTTTTTAATTAGTTCAAGAGAACTTGGTATGTTTTTCATTACATTAGTAATTATTTCTAATAATCTTTCGGATAAATATCTTGAGTTAATAACATTAAAATCTTTATACATAGCAATATCGATTGCTTTTTCAATTGCATTATTTGTTAAATCTAGAGTATTTGAAAGTTCTATAAAATGTTTATTACGAAATTCTTTACAGTGAGCAACTATATTCCTATAGTTTCTTATCTTTTCAATATTATACTTAATATCATCTATTTTAACTATATCTGAGAAGAATCTATCCCAGTCAGATTTAGGTTTTAAATCTTCTAACATAACTCTTATTTTAGAATCTTCAAATTTGGCAAAATCTTTTGTTTCGGCTATAATATTATTTATTTTAATTTCATCTTGTGGTGTCCATTTTGGTGTAAACAATACATCTTGTATTTCTTTAAGCTCTAACTGATAGAAGTATGATGCGGTTAGAATTATTTCTTTATTCCTTCCATCATTATACATCTTTCTCTGTTCTCCTAATCTCTCTTTAACTTTAGTTGTTATTGGTTTATTCATTTGCTCAGTATATGATTCACCAAATTCAAACAAATATATATTAAACATTAATAACCTTAGTAATCTTTCAAAATTGTTTAACATAGGATATACTTTGTTACAATAATATTCAGAGATTTGATCATATGAATTTATCATAATATAGCTTTCTTTTGTACAGTTTGTTAACTTTTCTTCAATTTCTTCAAAAATGTTTATTATTTCTTCATCTGTTTCTTCAGTAAAATTTAATGCTAAATAAGTTGAACAATACTGGAAGTGATTTCTTATTGAATAGTTTATTTGATATTTTTTGTTTTCTTTTTCATATTCAAATATGTTATCAAACGAGGAATTATCATTACATTTTATATTATCATTGTTTAAAACATTAAAGTTATCACTAATAATATCTAACAAAGACTTTTCAACAGTAAACGTTTCATTCTTTTTAGTAAGTTTTTTCTCTACATTACAATTTTTTATAAATATATAATCCATTTTTATCATATAAATAGTCCCCTTAATAAAAGTATTATGCTAATAATGAATTTGTATGTCAATAATAAATAAAAATATAATTATTTTTAAAACACACAAAATAATGATGTTTATTTTAGCACTATTTATTGATATCATCTAATTTGTAATCAATATGTTAAAAACTATCATAATTTTACACAAATATTACTTTTTATTGCAAATTCCCTATATTTTACACAAATTAATTGCAAATGTAAATTTTTATGATATAATTAATTATAAATTTTCAATAATATTTGCTTATATGCAATTATTATGCTAGGAGGCGCATTGCTTTGGTATACATAGATGATAATACAAAAGAAAAAATCCAAAAAATTAAATTAAATTCAGTTTATTTTTTAGCTAATTTTGATAATGTTATAACTGATAATAATAGTACTGATACATGGAATGCAATTACTAATAATATAAAATTTAAGAAAACATATTTAAAAAAAGTTGAAGAGCTGGATTTTAAATGTAGATCAATAGAATTAGATAATAATTTAGAGTTTGACGATAAATGCGATTATGTGAAAGATGTATGGCAGAAAAATATTGAATTATATAAAGAATTAAATATCGACGAGGATAAGATAAAACGTTTTATTGGTATTAAAAGCAATATAAAGATTAGAGATGGAGTTAAAAATTTTTTAAAACTTGCGCATGAAAAAAATATTCCTGTTATAATTATATCAGATGGAATTACTGAAATTATAAAAAGTTTTTTAAGTTATAATAATTGCGATTATGATAACATTCATATTATAGCGAATAGTTTGTTTATTGATACAGATATAAATGAAATAATTCATCCTTTAAATAAAAACGAACTCTCAATACCTGAGGATATTAAAGATTTGATAAAAGATAGAAAAATTTGTATTTTATTAGCAAGTAGTATACACGATATTAATATGCTATCTAAATCAAGATTAAAAGATTCAATAAAAATTGCTTTTTTAGATAAAAACATAAATGAAAATTTTGATACATTTCTTAATTATTTTAATATAATATGCACACATAACACATCATTTGATTTAATAGCAAAAAAACTGAAAAATATGTAAATTAATAACATAAAATATATGATTGTAATAAGTTAATTTTATAAAGGAGCTAGAATAATATTTTTTCTAGTTCTTTTTGTATTTATATACAATTACTCTTGATTTTTTAAGCATTTAATTGTATAATGTAGATATAATTTTTAGGAGGAATAAAAATGGATTATAATATAATAGAGCAAAAGATGGAGAAAGCTATAGATTATCTAGTAGAGGAATTTGCTAATATAAGAGCAGGAAGAGCAAATCCTGCAATTTTAAATAAAGTAGACGTTGATTATTATGGAATGAGTACACCAATAAATCAAGTAGGAACAATTGTTGTTCCAGAAGCAAGACAAATCCAAATAATACCTTGGGATAAGAGTACACTTTCTGCTATTGAAAAAGCAATAAATAAAGCAGGAATTGGTATTAATCCAATAAATGACGGAGCATCTATAAGATTGATATTTCCTGAATTAAACGAGCAAAGAAGAAAAGAATTGGCTAAGCAAATAAAATCTCTTGGAGAAGAGGCTAAAGTAGCTATAAGAAATATAAGAAGAGATGCTATGGATTTAGCAAAGGCTAAACAAAAGGCTAGTGAAATGACAGAAG
>Ga0209123_1001321_pt1 | contig 25101 bp, 21 predicted proteins | sample BarGraIncu00431A_FD_184500 | JGI IMG/M metagenome (GOLD analysis project Ga0209123, IMG submission 184500) | Arctic peat soil microbial communities from Barrow, Alaska, USA - Barrow Graham LP Incubations 004-31A (SPAdes) (version 2) | ecosystem: Environmental > Terrestrial > Soil > Wetlands >...
GCCACGGCTACCACTCTGTGGGCAGACCAGGAAAGCGCCAGTCCATCGAGGTTTGGTTTTATTCTCGCCGGAGCTGCAGCCTTCCATGTTAATCCCCCCCGGTTTTCATAGAAGTTTTGACACTATCGCGCAATCTCGGGAACTGAACCTGGCTAGTGCAGCCATCAGGCCCACCGTGCGCGTGCGCGCTACGTTTAGACATCTATGGCGATATTTTCTTGTAAAACCCAACAAGCTCCTTTTGCTGCGACGAGTTAGCGGCAATAATGTCATCGAGGAGGTTCCGGGCGGAAACGTCGCCGAAAAGGGAGGAGCTTGGTCCGAAACTTTTGCCATCGGTGTGCCGCTCGCAAATGAGTTTTACTGGCCGCCGCAATACAATATTTTCGACTAATACTGCGTAGCAGACCTGCGGGTCCTCCATATAGCCAAATACGACGCCGTCGACTTTATCTGACGGAGGTTTGATGGAAGATTGTCCACCTGAGGCGTTAATTCTGAATTCCGTGTCGGAAGTCAGCATGTGATGGTTCAGATCGTAGTTTCCATAATAAATAATAGTGTGCTTCATATCCCCTCCTAATAGATGTCATCTGGCAATTTAACCGACCCAATCCCGGCAACGGTGGTCAGATTGACACACTTCCAACCTTCTTTGCCTGTCTTCTTATCACAGGCACGCACGGCGGTTCCTGTGACTTCAGCGCCTGACGGTATCCTGGTAGTCGACAGCAGATCCGGGGCAACGAAGAACCGATCGCCACCCGCCCCATGCACGAAACCGAAAGGCTTACCTTCAGTACAGTGCAGAGTTCCCATAAACTCCCGCACAAAGCCTGGCAATCCCGTCTCGGCCGATACCCGTAGGGATACGACCCGGGGGCGACCGTCCCCCGTAAAAATGGAGAGATCGATCAGGGTACCCGGTTGCAGCTTCCTCACTCCCTTATTGAAACGGTAGTGCAGCGGCAAACCGTCGCCCGGCGAAAAAACCACATAGGCCAACTCCTTTGCACTATTGTGGCTCTCCAACACGCCGGTCCTGCGTTCAAATCCCTCCGGGAACATGTCGCAGAGTATTTCCAGTGCCGGCCCCTCTACCCCGGGTTCTGTCACATCGGCAGCAGGATCCTGCCGCTTGAACCAGGCTGCGTCAACCAGTTCCACGAGGTCCTGGCCGATGCGAAATCGGGCGGTTTCACGGTCGTGCAGTGCCTGCCTCACCTGCCGCGCGGCCTCGGCAAAACGCTCCGCCTTGGCCAGCAGTCGCGCCACCTTGGCCCGGGTGTTGAGCACCTCGGTCGGCTGTCCCGCGAGGTTAATCGCCCTGTAATAGCAAATGATCGCCTTGGCACCGTCTCCCGATTCAATGATCTGCCCCAGCAGGCTCCAGACCCAACCGGCGCGAATGTTGCGCATGACAACCGGCAGTACGAAGCGCAGCGCCTCATTTCCGCGGCCGCAGGCAACCAGTGACTTGGCTTTGTAGTAATTAAGCCAAGTATCGTCCTGATGTCCTTGCAGGGCATCGTCCAGGGTGACCAACGCCCAGTCGGCATCCTCACCGTGAGCATGTCCGCGAGTGAGTACCTTGCCAACGGCGTGAAGTGCCCTCATTTCAAGACTGGGGATCGCCCGCCCGCCATCCTCGGGTTGGAATGGCCGCCGATCGTCCTCGCGAAAATTCCCAGATCCCCACCACTTGGCAAAAGCCAGGTACCCCGGCCATTCGTCCGCCTTTTTAATCATCTGGGTCAGGACCATGGAGTGCAGCAGATCCGGCGTTTCAAGGCATCCAGGCTTTGATATTCCCTGGCAATGTGATCGAAGGCATTGATCAGTTTACCAACCGTAATCTCTTCTTTGGCAAGAGCTTCCAGGGTCCGTTTGATTTCCTCATACAGCACCCACCCATAGGCGCCCTGAAGGTAGCTGTCGTGGGGCTTTGCCTCCAATGCAGCCAAGGCGGCAGTCCGGGCCCCCTTTAAGTCGCCACTCTTGCGCAGGTCGGTTATCTCACGGAAAGTCGGCACAGTCAGGTCTCCAGTGAGTTCGATATCCTCAGTTTCAGCTCAGTACCGGCAGGCGTATCTCCGCCGACCTGCTGAATCCCCGTCCACTGTTCTTTGCCGTTGAAGTGGAAATCCAGACTTATTAACTTTCCACCTTGCATGAACTCGTAGCGTTCGCGGTATGGCATCGACTTCATGGCGTGCAGTTCGACCCCACTTGCAACGACAGCGGCACGCACGCGTTTTTCCAGGCCCGTCAAAAAAGGTGAGCGCACCACGACGGTGGCCTCCCCCACAACTGACAAAACCTGGCGGGCAATAGCCAGTGCGGCATCCCCCAACGCGCCCCCCCCGGGCAGCGCCGAAGGTCCGGAAGCGGAAAGACCTCCCTTTCCATTATAGTGGTACTGGATTATTGCCAAGTCATTGTCGAGGCGGACGGTGACCTGCTCCTGATAGGGCAGGTGCCGGACACTTTCCACCATGATGGATGTGGCTTGCCACCCGTCGCGAAGTTTAACAAAATAGTCGAACAGGAACGGCTTGTCGGCGGGGAAGGAGTACCTCAGATAGTCGGGATCATCCAGCGATGCCGAACCCGGGAAACTTTCAGCTTCCTCGACAAGTGATGGCACAGCTAACGCCGGCCTGCGTATCCCGCTGAATTCATCGAAACGGGGCGCGTCGATGGTAAAAAGCACTTTCTTCGCCCGTGTGACTGCTGTGTAGACCCACCGGAAGAAATCGGCGTTATGCAGGCCGCTGAACCCTGTGAAGTCGACAGCGACGTCATTCCACTCGCCACCTTGGGCCTTATGGCAGGTCAGTGCATAGCCGAACTTCACCAGCAGGGCATTGAAATAAGGGTCTTCGGCAAGCACAAGGTTGAATTCCGCCGTGCCCGGTCTCAGGCCTGAGTGACGCTGTATAAAATCCACATAGAGCGCGCGCATTTCATCTTCAGTCGGTTGACGTTCGGATGAGGACAGCGTGTTTTCCAGGACGATGGCCTCTTGAAGCAGTTCCTCGCCGTTGGGCAGGATTTGAACTATCCGGAGCTTCCGAAATCTCAGCTCAACCGGGGCACGTCCGCGCAGTGCGACAGTCCGGACCTGCTGCCCGGCGGATGCCGACGCTATCTTGACATTGTCACCGTTCAGCAGCTTATATTTGCTCGAATTCTTGATGACGATCAGGTAGTCACCACTCTGAGGCGGCGCCTGCTCATCACCCCACAACCGCCCCCTGACTGCCTTGTTGTACTGGGCAACCTGCTTGTTCGAATACGCGATGATCGGCAACCAGCGCCCCTTCCGGGCAGCCTCGGTCGCTTTCGCAATAAGCTCCCCCGGTTGCACGGCAACAATCTGCCCCTCCTCTGGGCTCAGGTCGATCCGGTTGAAGCTGTTCTCGTCGATCTGCAGGCGCAATTGCGACGCTCTGCCAAGAATGGCGGAGTCGCTGGACTGGCGCAGCACGGTGTGCAGAGTGGCGACCGCGGAGTCAAGCTGGTGATGCTCCTTGATATAGTTGGCATCCAGCGCGGGCGAGATACTCATGTCAACCGGCGGCAACTGGCAATGATCGCCAATGAGGATCAACTTCCCGACTGAACCGTGCCTGCTTACGTTGCTGAACCTGATAAGGTCGCTGAGCAGTTTCCCCGAACCGAACCGGAGCATTTCCTGCTTCGCGGCACTGTCTGATACCATGGAGGATTCATCGATGATGTACACGGTGGCAAGGCCATCGTTAGGCTTAAGCTTGAAGTGAAGGGTGAAGCCAGGCCCTTGATCGGGGCCTTTTCCTTCCTCGTCAACTGTCCCAACTAAGGAATCGAAGTCATAAATGCAGGAATGAATGGTCGAGGCGGCAAGCCCGGTCTTGTAGTTTAAGACGCGTGCGGCACGACCCGTTGGGGCGAGCACGGCCGAGGGCCTCTGCATTTGCTGGAGCCTCGAAGTGATGTGCCGTATGATGGTCGTCTTACCCGTGCCGGCACTCCCCCTTAATATGAAGCAAGGAATATCGCCCTGCATGAATTGATCGAAAAGCTGGAGTACCGTTAACTGTTCAGGTGTAGGCTGAGGCATATTTTCTAGCATTGAGAACCGGCCTTTTCTGGAGTTAGCTGACAACATCTGAGGAAGAGAAGTTTTCGCTCGTGAACCAGCCCTCATATGACCAGAGGATTTCAGTCAGAGGGATAAAATCCTGACACCGAAGTTCGGGCAACCAGTTTTGCGATGCCATAATGGATACGTTCTGGTTGATAGGTATACAAACTCTGGACCGTCAAGGCAACCAGAAAAAGGCTTAACAATAAAATACGCCAATTACCGTCTGTTGCGCCCTCCCCCGCCAAGATAAGACTGAAACAATTCCCCAGCACCCCGACCATTATCCATGAGCTCGCTCACGGCACGGTCAAGGGTGCACGCTTTTCCGGGGAAACGTATCAATGATATTTGTCTTGTTGAAATCGTTACGATAATGTAATGATGATGAGGCCCAATGGAAGCAAACGAGATGCGGTATTTCTCATCCACGTAGTAACTGGTTCGCAGTCTCAAGTCTCGAAATGCACTCCGCGGTGAGTCGACTTAGGAGAGGTACTTGACTAGCTTAGAATTTGCAGCAAAATGTCTGCTCATTGACCTTGAGACCGACAGTAATAATAAAATTCACCATATCGGAGCACTTTTCGCCGGGGAGCGATTCGAACGCAGCGGGCGCTTCGATCTGGCAAACTCCCTGTTAGAACTCGATGCTTTTGCCGCCGATGCCGATTATGTCCTCGGGCACAATCTTCTGGGCCACGATTTACCAGTTCTGGAGTCGTTGGCGCCACGGTTGAAACTGCTTCAAAAGCCCGTCGTCGACACCCTCTACCTCTCCCCTCTTGCCTTCCCCGAGAATCCCTACCATCGCCTCGTCAAAGACTACAAGCTGGTCCGCGATTCGATAAATGACCCCGTGGCTGATGCACGTATTGCCGCTTCCGTTTTCAGTGATCAGTGGGACAGTTTTGCAGCCTCCAGGCAGGCTGAGCCTAATCTCATTGCGTTTTATCGCTATTGTTTCTCCGAAGACAGCGGCGGCCCGTTGCGCGGCGACGGCCTGAAAGCCGTCTTTGATGCACTGGGGGCCGCTCCCATATCCGAGAACGAGGCCTTCGCCGTCCTGGTCAATTGCGTGCGGGACAGGGCATGCGAAAGCGCCCTCCCCATGGTGTCCTTCAAGTATTTGCTGGACCCTGAAAAGCGCCCGACTCTTGCCTATTGCCTGGCATGGTTGCGGGTTGCCGGCCACACCTCCGTCATTCCGCCGTGGGTGCGGCACCGCTTCCCCGACGTCATCCCGATCCTTCGAGAATTGCGGGACCTGCCGTGCGACAAACCATCTTGCGGCTATTGTCAGGCAACCCACGATCCGGAAAAACAGCTGCAACGCTACTTCGGCTATCCTGCCTTTCGGGCCACTCCGGCAAGCGCCGACGGCAAAAGCCTACAGCTGGAGATCGTCCGCTCCGGCATGGCGGACCGGCCGCAACTCGCCATTCTCCCGACTGGCGGTGGGAAATCCCTCTGTTTCCAGATCCCCGCCTTTACCCGCAATTTCAGGCGAGGGACACTCACCATCGTCATCTCCCCCTTGCAGGCGCTCATGAAGGATCAGGTTGACGGCCTGGCCGCGAAGACCGGCACCATGCTCGCTGCGGCCATCTACGGGATGCTCACGCCTCCCGAGCGCGGCGAGGTGCTGGAGCGTGTTCGCCTGGGGGACATCGCCCTCCTTTATGTATCGCCCGAGCAGTTGCGCAACAAGTCCCTAGCCGACGCCATCAGCCAGCGGGAAATCGGCTGCTGGGTATTTGACGAGGCACATTGCCTTTCGAAATGGGGGCACGACTTCCGCCCCGACTACCTCTATGCGGCTCGCTTCATCCGCGAGTTTGCCCAAAGGCAGCGGACCACCATCCCACCGATCGCCTGTTTCACCGCTACGGCCAAGCGCGACGTGATGGAGGAGATTGTCGATCATTTCCGCAGAGAACTGGGGCAGGAGCTGGAGGTCTTCGAGGGCGGGGTGGAACGCCGCAACCTATCCTTCGAAGTCCAGCTGATAAACGGCGCGCAGAAATATGACCGCATCCACTCGATCCTGGCGGAACGACTGCCGCGGCCTGAGATGGGGTCGGCTGTCATTTACGCGGCCAAAAGAAAGGAGACCGAAGATACCAGGGATTTCCTGATCAAAAAGGGGTGGCAGGTAGAGGCATTTCACGCCGGCATGGAGGTCCCTGAAAAACGACGGGTCCAGGATTCGTTCATCAGCGGCGGGACGCAAATCATCTGCGCCACCAACGCCTTCGGGATGGGCATAGACAAGGACAACGTCCGGCTGGTGATCCACGTGAACATTCCCGGCTCCCTGGAAAACTACTTGCAGGAGGCCGGCCGTGCCGGCCGGGACACCAGGGAGGCGGAATGCATTCTCCTTTTCGACGAGCAGGATATCGAAACCCAGTTCCAGATGGGAGCCCGATCGGAGTTGACACAGCACGACATCGGCCAGATTCTTCGAGGGGTGCGACGCGCCAAGCGCAACAAGAGCAACGAGATCGTCATAACCACGGGGGAATTGCTGCGTGACGAGCAGGTAGAAACGGGATTCGGCCGCGAGGACCAGCAAGCTGACACCAAGGTGAAGACCGCCGTCGCCTGGTTGGAGCGGGCGGGCTTCGTCGAGCGCAACCAGAACAACACCAGGGTGTTCCAGGGGCAGCCCCTGGTCCGGAGCATGGAAGAGGCAGAAGCGAAGATGGCTCCCTTGAACCTGAACGAGTTCCAGCGCAAGCGCTGGCTTTCCGTGCTGCACGCACTATTCAACGCCAGGTGTGATGAAGGGATGAGCGCCGACGAATTGGCGGAACTTCCCGGTTTTAGAGCTCCCAAGGGTTCCCCGGCCCCGAGCCCCTCCATAGCCGGCGGAAGCCAGGATGTGCTGCGGGTGCTGCACGAAATGACCGAGGCCGGCCTGTTAAAGCAGGGGGTGTTGCTGAACGCATTTGTGCGCTACAAGGTCGCGGACCATTCCCGCCTGCGCTTCGAGAGGGTCTGCAAGCTGGAACGCGCAATGCTCAAGCTGCTCCAGGAGACCGAACCGGACGCCGACGGGTGGCTCGACCTTTCCCTGCGGCGGCTGAACCAGCGTCTCTGCGATGACGGGCACGACAGCATTCAGGTACTCTTGCTGAACCTTTTGAAAAGCCTCTCCCTGGACGGCAAAGGGCTGGCGGGAAACCGCGGGAGCCTTGAGCTTCACCAAATGGATCGTGACCATTATCGCTTCAAGCTGAACCGGGACTGGATTCCACTTCTGGCCACTGCCGAGCGAAGGCGAAATGTTGCGGGGGTGGCGCTAGGTGTCCTCTATGAGAAGATACCTGACAATACCGCCGCGGGTGCCGAATTGCTGGTCAATTTCGCCCTTGACGACATCTCCGCAGCCCTGCGGGCCGACATGGTACTCTTCAGCCAATTGAAGGATGTGCCGGCCGCCATCGAGCGCGCCCTCATGTTTCTTCACGAGCAACAGGTCATCATCCTGCAGCAGGGGCTCGCCGTCTTCCGGCAGGCCATGACGATACGGATCACTGCCGGGGATAACAAGCGCAAATATTCGCGAGGCGACTACAGCCCCCTGGAGCAGCACTACAAAGAGCGCATTTTTCAGGTCCACGTGATGAACGAATACGCCCGACTCGGCCTGGAAAAGATCAAGCAGGCCCTCGACCTCGTGGTCGCCTATTTCACCCTGGACCGTGGCAGTTTCGTGCAGCGCTACTTTTCCGGACGAAAGGAGATCGTGGAAAGGGCGACCAGCCAAGCCTCGTACCACCGTATCGTCGACAACCTGGGAAACCCGGTGCAGATTTCCATTGTGGCCGCGCAACCGGACGAGAACATGCTTGTGCTGGCCGGTCCGGGATCGGGCAAGACCCGGGTTGTCGTGCACCGCTGCGCCTATCTCTTGCGGGTGAAACGCGCACTGCCGCGCAATATACTCATCCTCTGCTTTAACCGCAACGCGGCGAATTCACTGCGCAGCCGTCTCATCGAACTTGTCGGGCCTGACGCCAGGGGCGTCACGGTCCTGACCTATCACGGCCTAGCGATGAGGTTAACGGGTGCGTCCTTCGCCGAGCGGGCGGAACGGCACAAGATGGAGAATGGCGATTTCGATACCCTGATTCCCGACGCAGTTCGCCTTCTCACTGGCGAAGCCCAGTTTCCCGGCTTCGAAGGGGACGAACTTCGGGAGCGGCTGCTGGCCGGTTTTCGCTACATCCTGGTGGATGAGTACCAGGACATCGACCAGGACCAGTACCAGCTGGTCTCGGCGCTGGCCGGCAGGACGCTCAGCGACCCCGACAGCAAGCTGGCGCTCCTGGCTGTGGGGGATGACGACCAGAACATCTACACCTTTCGCGGCGCCAGGGTGGATTTCATCCGTCGCTTCCAGGACGACTACCAGGCCAAAAATCACTTTCTGGTGGAAAATTACCGTTCCACCGCCCACATCATTGCCGCAGCAAACTGCCTGATTGCGCATAATCATGACCGGATGAAGACCGACAACGCCATTCGCATCAACAAGGGGCGACAGAAACTCCCCGCGGGCGGCCCCTGGGAAAACCTCGACCCGATGGCCCGGGGTCGCGTTCAGTTGCTGCGAGTATCCGACGCGGAATGCCAGGCCGTCAGTCTAGTGGAAGAACTGTTCCGGCTCAAGCAGCGCAATCCCTCCTTGCACTGGACTGATTGCGCAATTCTGGCCCGGACCAGTGAAGAACTGGCCCAGGTTCGCGCCCTGTGCGAGCACAGGAACATCCCGGTAAGCTGCCGGATCGACAAGGCCAAAACTCCGCCTCTTTACCGCATTCGCGAAGTGCGGCAATTCTTCGCCGCATTGAAGCTCCGCCGTGATGAACTTTTGGCAACCGCCGATCTGCTGGACGTGGTCCACAAGCTCTCACAGGCGCACCCAAGCAGTAGCTGGTGGGAGCTATTGCGGGAAATCCTCCAGGGTTGGCGGGATGAAAATGGTGAAGCCCAGCTTCCGGTGAACTTTATAACTGAATATGCCTACGATGTGCTCACTGAGGAGCGGCGCGAACAGTCGATTGGCTCAGGGATTTTCCTGAGCACCGTACACTCCGCCAAGGGGATGGAATTCTTGCACGTGTTCGTCCCGGGAGGGGGTTGGACGAAAGGGAAAAACCGGCAGGAACAAGAGGAAGAGAGGCGCATCTACTATGTCGCCATAACTCGCGCCAGGGAAACCCTGTGCCTTTTTGAGAGGAAGGATGCCGCAAATTTCCATACCCAATTGATCGATGGCGATTTTCTTTTGGCACGAGACCTGCCGAAGACCGATTTTCCAGAAAGAGAGATCCTATCGCGGCGTTACGACATACTTGGGATGGAGGACCTTTTCCTCGATTTTGCGGGACGCAGGCGAAAGGAAGATCCGATCCATATGCACCTATCCTCGCTCAAGTCGGGAGACCTGCTCCAGGCGGTGCCGAGAGGCGACCACGTCGATCTGCACGACGTGAGGGACAACTGTGTTGCCCAACTATCTCAACGCGCAAGTGCGTCATGGCGCGGGCGCCTGGACAGCATAGAGCGGATTACCGTACTGGCGATGGTGCACAGGCGAGCCGAGGATTCCAGGGAGGAGTTCCGTGGTCAATGCAGCAGCGAGCAATGGGAGGTCCCGGTGGCCGAGGTTGTGTATCGCCAGCTAAAGAAAGTGAGAGCCGGCTGAGAAGCTCTACTTCCAAAATTTTCCACTTGAATAAATTCGTCCATTTGGATGCTTTGCCTGGGTAAAAGGCGGTAGCGGAGGTGCAATAAAATTGCGGGCATTTTCGTTCTCTGAAAAAAGAGAAAACCCGTTTTTACGTAGAGCTCGCACTGCTTCTTTTTCAGTAGGAAATGGCATACTGTCAAAGACACCGGAAGCATCCGTGATAAAAAACACGTCGTAATTGGCATGTTCTTGATTTATTTCAACAAGGGCCCAATTCTGTTGGAGCATACCAACAACTTTGATCCAATAATTGCAATGGCTGATAGTTACCACGTTATCCATCTATCCTCCTTATGCGGGTGTCTACACTTCCCTATTAAACACAGTCAACCCGCCAGCAATCTTCAGACAGGTTGTCGGCCAGCTGAAGCAGTTCATCGCGCCATTCCAGATCTGCCAGATAGCTCTTTTCCGGGTCCATCGTGCGGGAGGTGCTGCCGTCCAGATCGCAGGCGGCACCGGTTTGGGGGCGCACGCGCCTCGCCACAGAGCGCTCCAGCCCGTTCAGGGCCCCGCTGAAGGTGCACGCCATGGCCGCCACCGTGTCGGAGTCACGGCTCTCGTTGACCGAGTCGAAGAGCACCCGGTCGAAGTCGTCCGGGGAATGGAGGAAGCAGTACAGCGCGAAGGGAAGACTTTCCAGCACATAAGCGCCGCTCCAGAAAACCTTCTGCACCTCGCGTGGCGTGGCCCCGGCACGCAGGAACCTGGGGATGTCGACCCCGATGCGCCGGGCCAGACTGGAAGGAGCGTCGCCGTTTCTAGTCCTGCCGGTTTCCATGGCGCCGATGGAGGCTCCCAGATCGCCGCAGAACCTTATTCTCCCCTCGACATCGGTCAGGTCTCCTGGGTTCATTCGCAGCAGACGGGCCACGGCATACGCCGTAACGATGCTGCTGGCGATGGCCATAGGGTCGTTGTGGCTCACCATGGCCTGCATCCCGGCCGCCAGCTTCAGCATGCGGTAATCGTTACGAAACCAGATGCCGACCGGAGCGGCCCGCATGGCAGCCCCGTTGCCGGAAGATGGCACGCCTGCCTTGTGCCACGGCAGCTTGCGGCCTTTAAAGTTCTCGACAAAACGGCGGGTCGCGGCACCTATTCCCCAGGTTTTACAATCTTCAATTTGACAGACGGCTCTCCATCCTTCTCTAGAGTTTGGTGAAACATAATCCGAATTGGAGCGTACATACTTCTTGCCTAAAACACCCTCAAGTTCTGTACCTAAGTATTTTCTGAATTTTTCAGGCATACCCAATACTGCATAAAACATCGAGTAGCTTTGATGGTTGAAGTTGACGCTTGGTGTTCCCCAATCCCAGATGGTGCCTTTCCCGGTAAAGGAATTTTCTACAACCCATCTCGCTGTTATCTTCTTAATTAAATCCTCCCATCCACCAGACTGGTATTTCCCCACCTTTGATAGATAGTCCACGTCAATCTCAACAGAGCTTACTGACTTTCCCTTGGCAAATACAGAATTCGGGAATTTGGCTGTGATCGCTCTAACTTCTCCTTCACCAATTTCGTTTTCTGCATACTCTGACGACTTAGCAAGTGATGCAGTAATTGCTTTAACAACCTGCTTATCAAGATTCAAGTCTTCAATCTTTGCTTTTGCATCTATTGACTGATAGCCTTTCATTATTAGATTCACAATCATCTCGTTTTTTAGTTCTGCTTTTATCTCTGCAGCACAGTTGAAACATACGTTAATCTTGCTATGCGCCTCATCATATGCCAGGTCTGAAGCCACAACGGATGTAGTACATCTTGCACATTTTATTTTCATATTATCCCCTTATCACAGAATATTTGGTATATCTGACCTCAATTCACTGATCATCTGACAACGCTTTCCGCTTATTACTACCAGCACATGGCGTTCTGTCAACTTTCTTATCGGCTCGCTCAGAAATAACTTTAGTGATCGTTCAGATGACTGAAGGCAGAAACTAAACCTATTTAACGCAAAGACATAAAGCACGCAAGGAAAACACAGGCGCTCACGAAAGTCTCCGAATCCGACTAGGGAAAACGGCTAAAGCTTTCTTTGCCACTAATGCATCTAGAAACAGGCGACTACCTTTGCACTCGCACTTTCCGTCAAGGGCTGAAACTCGCCCCGGTATTTCTTACCAATCAGAAGCATGTTGCCCCGTAACTCACTCTCACTGCCATCAAAAGCTTCCAGGCAAAGCGCCCTCCCCCTTCCACCCCAGAGTGCGAGGTATCTCAAGGTCCCTCTCTCCCCTCTTTTACCATTACCACCACCCGGATGTTCCCGGCCAGTTCGTCGTCTATCAGTATGCCCAAGATGATGTTGGCCTCTGGATCTATTGCACGGTGAATGACAACTGACGCCTCATCGAATTGATCCATGGTCATGTTGGTGGAACCGCAGACGGCGACTAGCACTCCCGGGCTCCACTCCGGCTCCATCCCCTGGCGCCTGAGCGCCTGCAACGCCTTGCCAGCCGCCTCCCCGGCATTCTGGGATATCCCGACTCCGACAAAGGCGCCGCTGCCGCCCTCGCTCATGATCGCCTTTATGTCGGCGTAATCGAGACAGATGAGCCCGCTCTCTGTCGTCATCCGGGCTAGGGTCGTGGCGACCAGACGCACCAGGTACTCTTCCACGCTTCCGGGCGTTACCACCTGCGGGGCGCTCTCGTCCCCGGCCGAGAGGCTCGCGCCGGACACCTGGAAAAGCGCGTCCACGCCGAGCCGTAGCGCGTCCACGCTTTCTAAGGCTTCGCTTGAGCCCGAGACGGAGGTTTTGGCGACCAGGGCTATGGTTACCTGGCAGGGTGCCGACTCAGCGGCTGCGGCCGCACTCTGCGCGGCGCGCGCGGCTGCGGCTTCGTTCTCCAGGCCGCTGACAATTATCATCATGTCGGCCTCCCTGGCGGCGCGGCTCAGCTCATCTGAGGCTGCCAGGCCGGAAAGGTACCTGAGGTGGGGGAGTCGACCGGCAATCCTCGCGGCGACCCGGACCCCTATTTCCCCGGCGGGCACTACCAGCACCCTGGCGGCCTGATCTTCTTCCATGGTAAACATCGTCAACTCCCCAGTGGCATTTTAAAATGCTCACTGTCATAAAATTCTCCATGGAACGGCTCTACTTCCATGCTACCCTCATAACGCGTCAAGTTTTGTCGCCCGGAGCCGATAAAGTAGTGTCGGACATCACACGAATAACAGGGGCTAGTAAAATGGACACTCTCTACCGCAGATGGCTGATTCTCGGGATGATCCCACGCCACGGCAATTCCATCACCGTGGCGCGTATCGTCGAGCAGCTGCGCCGGATAACCAACCTGGATGCGATCTCCATCCGCAGCGTGCAGCGCGACCTGGATGAGCTCTCCGGTAGGTTCCCCATCCTGTCGACGCTTCGGGGGCGCACCCTGGAGTGGAGCTGGATCGAGGGCAGGCAGATCATGCTGCCCGCCATGGACCCCCATACAGCCCTCACTTTTCAGCTGGCCAATTCCTACCTGAGCGCCATGCTCCCCTTGTCCTCGCTGCGCTACCTGCAGCCCTACTTCAAAAACGCAGCCGAGGTGCTGGAAAGCAACCCGGAATTCCCGCTCTCCCACTGGCTTGACCAGGTGCGCGTCGTCCCCCGCAGCCTGCAGATGGAGCCCCCACGCTTCGCGGAGGGCGTCCCGGAAACGGTGTACGACGCCCTGCTGCGCCAGAAACGCATCAGCGCGAGCTACCGCCCCCGCGGAGAGCAGCGCGTCAGGGCCTACGCCGAACTGAACCCGCTGGGGCTCGTGTTCGTGGAAAGTCTCATTTACCTGGTCGCGAGTATCAAGGACTACCCGAACCCGGTGCAGTTCCTGCTGCACCGCATGGAGTCGGCCGCGCTCCTCGACAAGCCGGCCACGGTGCCGCACGGTTTTTCAGTGCAGGGGTACATCGAAAGCGGCGAGTTCAGCTACCCATTCGGCGGGAACAAGATCCGGCTGAAGGCGCTCTTCGACCGGGACGCCGCGGCCTACCTCCACGAGACCCCGCTCCCTGGCACACTGACGCTAGCGGAGCAGGGCCCCGAATCCATCCTGCTGGAGGCGGAGATCGAGGACAGCCACCAATTGCGCTGGTGGCTCAAGGGCTTCGGCACCCAGGTGGAGGTGCTGGAACCGCCGGAGCTGCGCGCGTATTTCAAGAAGCTGGCGACCGGCCTCAAGGCGATGTACCGCTAAGGGGACCGGTCGTGCCGCTCAGGGCCTGGTCACACCAGTCGCAGCGGGTTTCTTCCGGCCGGCCGGTCGAGGCCGGTTGCAATCACCATGACGTTGATCTCTTCACCGAGGTCCTCGCGCACCACCATGCCGACGATGATGACGGCGTCTTCATCCGCCTTGTCGTGCACGGTCTTGGTAATCAGGTCGAACTCCTCCATGGTCATGGCGGCGGAGCCGCTTATGTTTACCAGGATCCCTTTGGCCCCCTGGATGTCGTTGGCCTCGACGAGCGGGCTGTTGATGGCCATGCCGACGGCTTCAGCCGCGCCGTTTGGCCCCGAGGCGGACCCCATCCCGATCAGCGACTTGCCGGGGAGCGACATGATGGTCTTCATGTCGTTGAAGTCGGCGTTTATGTAGCCGCACTCGTTGACGAGCTCCGCGATCCCCTGCACCGCCTGCCGCAGGACCGTGTCGGCAGGCTTGAAGGCGTCCAGGAGCGAAACCCCCTTCCCGCAGTTGCTGGCAAGCCGGTCGTTGGGGATGGTGATCAGGCAGTCGGCGTGCCGGGCCAGTTCGTTTATGCCGGCCTCCGCCTTCAACATGCGCTGCTTCCCCTCGAAGCCGAAGGGCTTGGTGACGATGCCGATGACCAGGGCCCCGGCCTCGCGCGCGATCTCCGCGACCACCGGGGTGGCGCCGGTCCCGGTTCCGCTCCCCATCCCCGCGGCGATGAACACCAGGTCGGCCCCCTCGAACTGCTCGCGCAGCGACTGGCGGCTCTCTAGTGCCGCGTCGCGCGCTATCGCGGGGTCCCCGCCGGTGCCGAACCCCTGTCCCGTTCCGATGCATATTTTGACGGCAGCCCTGGACTTTCTGAGCCTCGGCTGGGTCACGCTCACCGCGATGCACTCGACTCCCTTGAGTCCCCCATCGATCATGGAATTGACGGCGTTGATGCCCGCCCCGCCCACGCCTACCACCTTTAAAACCGCCTGTTTCCCGTCATCAACCACATTTTCTGACATAGCTACTCCTCCTAACCCTGGTTTTGCTGGCACCCGGGTGCAAACAACAATAAAGGCCAACTTTCCTTGAGAAGGCACTGCCAAGGATACCCGCAAGGGGTGTCCCTACAAAAGGCGTTTTTTGTAGGGGCACCCCTTGTGCGTGCCCACTTCAGGTGAAGCGCCCTCTTCCCCTAGGCCAATCGCTCAGATTAAGAGGGGTATTCCCCCCTTCGTAGGGCGAGCGTCGGCGACGGGATCTGGCACATATCGATGCGCTCAATCTTCCCGTTCTCCACTTCAACAAGCACTGTCGCAACAAGTTGACCGTCCTGCGAAATGACCACGCAGGGGCCTTGGGGATAGGTTCTGAGTTCTGCCATTTCCGCCCGGACTAGCGAACCCGACCTTGAAACAGCTGCCAGCTTCGGCACGAGGTAAGCTAGATATTGCTCTTTTGACTCGATTTCGGCTAAAACCGACTGCGACGCGTAATGGAAATCATCGCCAAGAAGCGGTTCTAGATACTTCACGTCAAGGTTGTTCATCGTTCGAGCGTAGGCCCTGAGGGCGTCGTCTTTTGTCAGTTCTAAATCGGCCATTTCGTTACCTCGCGTTCAGCTTGAAATATCATCTTTAAGGGTGAACTGCCTGGGCCTGACGACCGTGGCCAATCCTTGGCAAAAGAGTAAGCCGGCCATGCGCCATATCCCGACGCTCGCCGGATTATTTTAGCGCTCCGGAATTTCGTCGATGTTCTCCTGGACGAAAAGCTCGCCGCTATCTAGATCGAGGGCGACGAGGTTCCCTTTGTCGGGAAACCCGGTGTAAACGCATCCGTTGTCTATTCGCAGGTGGTTCTTCCTGATTCCCTTCCTGATATCTTTTAGCTTCCTGGTGCTGTGGCCGCTCACCAGTTTCCTGCCGCCGAGCTTTCCGATGTCCATAATACCGGTGCGATCCCAGAGCATATACTCGCGCCCGCCGGGCGAAAAAGGGTCCGCCAGGGTGCAATCCGCCCCACCGTGCACCAGGACGAAGCCGTCGGTCTCGTGATAGAGCGGGAGGCTCTCCAGAAACTGCAGATGCGCCTCCGGGATATACTGGGGGCGCTCGACTCCGTAACTCTCCAGCGTCGCGTCGCCGCCGTTCTCAAGCCACTCGAGGAGGTCCTCGAAGATCCCTTTGTGTACGGCCAGGAGCATCATGTCCTCGTGGTTCCCGAGGCAGCAGCGGATGTCGTACCCGTCCGCGAGAAGGCTCAGGATGGTTTCGATCACCCCCTTGCTGTCGGGACCGCGGTCTATCAGGTCGCCGAGCAGAAACACGACGTCGCTTTTATCCAGGGCGAGGGCCTCCAGGAGCCGGGTGAACGTTTTACTGCAGCCGTGGATGTCACCGATTGCCAACCTGCGCTTGCTCATGCCACCTCCGGAAAAGTCGCTTCCTCAAAAGGACGTTGTAGAATGGCACGACCATAAACGATCAATGCGCCAGAGCGCGTCGCATGGCCGAATTAGAAACAAGATAAAACGATCAGCTCTAGTACCTAGTTCAGCTTAATCTGTCGGCTCGCAATTGTTTCCGTAGGTTGGCGGTGAACGGTCTCATCGTGAACCTCAACGGTGTGAGTGTTGGGGTTCACGATACAGCCGTTCACCGCCAACCTACAGTTCACAAAGGGCATGCTGTGTACCGTCGTTTTAAGCTGGATAGCGTACTGGGTTCGCAGTCAAGTTTCAGTAGGAGCTGTATCCTCGACACCCCGAAGCTCGTTTTCTGGTGCAGGTTTCAGCCGAACAGAGAACCGAATGGTGCCTGCAGTCACACCACCGGTAAGGCCGGCCTTTATTTCAGGATTTGCGGCGAGAAAATTCTGGGTTCCCTTGTAGCACTCCCGAATGGCGTGCATTACCACCCGGGGGTCGCCGGTGTAGTGGAAGAGCTCTCTTAAGGTGAACAGGTCGGCTTCCAGTTCATTTGCCCTCCCTTTTCGCGTGACAGGGGGGTCTTCATCGTGTTGCAGAAGATGTTTGTACTCGTGGGCGATAGCACCAAGCACAGATGTCAGCTGGTGCGGGCATTTCGGACGCCCGAGGGCCACCATCAGCCGGGAATAGTTTCTACCAAAGGGACGCGACCCAAAGAAGCTTCCAGGCCGTCCATCGACTGTTTTGGTCTGTTTCATCACAATAGTACAGTCAGTATTGGGGTGAGTCAGAGGATACTTCTTCAGGAGATGGTGGAGGAAATGAAGGAAAACGGGCGGGGTTGTTTCAGGCGTCTCAAAACTGATTTTAATGGTCATTGTTCCTCGGCTCGGTGTAGGTTTAACGGATTAAAACTTCGCGCGCAGCTTTTCAGTCTGCGACTCCCTCACCCCTTTCCTCTTCCGGAGGGCACTGACATTAAGTCAAGGATCAGGCATTGCTAGGTCCCCACCTTCTCACAGTACCTCCCCCATCCAGCGACCTACTGAGCATATTTTTTATCGCATCTTTTATTTCCTTGATAGCCTTATCACAGCCCGCACATACACCTCACCCCCATCCTCCCCCTTGAAGGGGAGGGAGTTTTTATCTTTCTGATAGGACACTGTACGGGGGAGGTAATCCATTACAATGCGAATCTAACAACCAGAAACCCCTCAGCTGAAAGCGGCCTGAGGTAGTTAGCAGACGCACCCTGCTACAGAAAGTATTCCCCGAAAGGGGTCCTGCGTACTTACACATTTTGCCGAATTGATCCACCCCTTTTGGAGGCGAAGTCCATGAACCAAGTTTTCACCAGTAAAAGTGCTCCCTTGCGCATAGATACGATCACACTGCCAGGCAATCAGGGCCAGATTGGCATGACGTTCTGCCCCGGCAAAAAAGACCGCGGCTATTCAGGTGTCACCTGGGATCGTGATCTCGATGCGGATTTGGACGTCATCTCAAACTGGGGAGCGGATGCCATTGTCACCCTTATGGAAGAGTTTGCACTTGAGATGCTGGGCATCCCCACCCTCCCCTCCCTTCTTGTGAGCAGAGGAATCGAGTGGCACCACTTGCCAATTCGTGATGTGGGAATACCCGACGATCTTTTTGAAGGGAACTGGCTCAAGAGCGGACCACGACTTAGAACGATACTGTCAGTTGGTGGAAAGGTACTGCTCCACTGCCGTGGTGGTATCGGTCCAATCGGCACGATAGCGGCCCGACTGCTGGTTGAATTTGGTTTTAAACCGTCGGATGCCATTTCATTGGTGCGGCGCACCCGCCCGGGCACTATTGAAACGACGGACCAGGAACAGTATGTTCTGAAACTGAGGAACTGGCCGCTCGGTATCAGGGCAGACAGGGCTTTTGCCGCTGCCAGAAGCCGGGTGAGTAAGCCATTTTTCCTGACATAGGGGATCTCAAGCTGATACATTACCCGCGTGATCCCCACGTAGGCGAGGCTGTCGATCTGCTCGTGGGGCCAGCGCTCGCCCGGTTCCATGACATCGAGCCCGATCAGAAACACGCAGGCGAAATCGAGACCCTTAGCGCTGTGGATGGTGGTGATGGTGACGCTGTTGGCGGTGATGTCGTGGGAGCGCTTGGCGCGGTAGTCCTCCGAAAGCCACTTTTTGAGGACCCCGAACCAGTCGAACGCGACGGCGACCTGCTCCGGGACACAAAGGGAGCCCGCTGGTTCCGCACGCTTCATGGTGTACATGACGGCGATCTCGGAGAGCGGAAAGCTGCCTGCATCCAGCAACGCCTTGATCTCTTTGGCAATATGGTCGATGACCTTTCCGGTTCTGTCGAACTGCTTCAGGGTTGGGCAGGGACCGCTGGATATGCGCGGGTCGGGGAACAGGGAGGTCTGGGGGGTCACTTCTGCTCCGGCGTTCTGGGCGCCAAAACGGAAACGGTTGGCGAATCCGGCAATCTCCCTGGTGTTACGATAGATAATGTTCAGCTGTCGCATACGCCCGCGGGCGTTGATCCCGACATTTTTCCAGATGTGCTTCTGGCCGTACAGGTCCTGCCCCCTCATCTAGGGCAACGGTGAGGAAGTCCGTCTTGCGGTTGAAGCACTTCATCACCACCTAAAGCATCCGGTCGGAGAAATCCTGCCCCTTGTCCACCAGGACTGCGTCAAACAGCATGACATCTTCGGCACCACCTTGGAGAGCGCGTCCTCCATGACGATATCGTAGTAATCCAAGTCCTGATTTTCGTGTATCACCTTCTCGCCGGTCAGGCGCTCGCGCAACTCATAGAAGTGCTGCACCTCCACGCCGTCCGGCCCGAGCGGCGCCCCCTGAGCAGCAAGCAGCCGGCGCAGATAGTTGACCAAGGTGACGGTGTAGCATTGGAGCAGGATGCGCTTAACCGCCGGGTTGAACTTCTTCAGGAACACCGCCTGGTGTACCAGCACCAGAATCTTGCCGCAGCCAGAGGGACCGGAATCCAGCCGGTGTCCGCTGCCGCCTTCCTTTCGTCTCGGCTACGGAATAAATATGTTTCACCGCCCCTTCCTTGAAGGCGATGGCCCAGTCCGGGTTATAGCCGACTGGTGTCGGAATGAAAAAGCCTTTGGGCAGTTTCGCATAAACGATCACCTCGACGTTTTTATCCAGCTCTGTCACGAAGGCCTTTTCAACCTTGGAATCGGTAAAAACGTAGTCATAGACATGACGGTCGGTCCTTATCGTCCGGCCAAAATCCTGCTGATTGTCAACGGTGAATATATCGCGAAGTTCATTTCAGTTTTAACTTCCAACTCCCGGAGCCGAACCTCTTTCACGTTAACCAACTGGAGAAGATAATCGGGATGAAAGAGCATTACAGGCTCCCCAGCTACCAGTGTTGTTGTCATCAATGAGTTCAGTTATTTAACGGGCAGGCCACTCCCGGCTTTTGGGACCATTATATCACTCCCCGGAGAGGATGCCCTGATGTAACCTATCACAGCAGGAACACCTCCGGTTGAAGAATAACCGCTCTATCTGGTTCCTGTCGGCCTCTCACGCAGGTATCTAGCTTACGTCGTACCACCCCGCGTTATCCCAGGCTTCCACCCTTTCGGGGAGGGCATTCTCCCAGAAAGGCCTCATAGCCCTCCTCTTTTCCAGCAGGGCTGTTTTCAACAGGTTATCGACCGCGATTTTCTCGTTTTCAATAAGCGAGAGGATGTCGTCGTTTTCGACCATTTCCGGGCCGACAAAGCTGTCTCCGCGGGGAAACACCTTTTCGTTGCACCCTGCTCCGCACCAGGCGAACCGGGAACTGTTGAAGATATGCATCCAGAGCGAGATCCACGGGATAATCTCCAGGTAGTCGACGCTGCCATGGTGCATGCGCACTTCGATGAGGTTGTAGTCGCTCAGGCGGGCCTTGCACACGTTCACGGAACTATACCTGCTGGTGCTCCAGGATTCGAAGCTGCCGGGTTCGTCCACCGTGTAGGTCCTGACGGGGAGGCAGTAGCCGTACGGGGCGCTGATCTTGTAGCCGTACCGGCTGGTTTTGTAGAGCCGCGACGGTTTCACCAGGGTGAAGAGCCCGGGCTCCAGCCGCTGCACCCGGCGCAGGAACCCGGCCAGCTTGGCATCGTCGTTGAGCTTGGTCGACAGCGTGATGTGCAGGCCGCAGCTGAAGTCAACCAGCAGTTCGCGGGAGTTTTCCACCAGATTTTTCACGGCCTTAAAGACCCGATACAGTTCGTTGAATCCGGCCTGGTTACGAAGCGGAGGGGAGATAATCTCCCAGCCGCAGGAGGAATCCTGCTCCAGGTGCCAGCGCGCGGGGTCCCCCTCGTGGTAGTCGGTCGGCTCCTCGCTCATGTCCACCCCGGCCCCGGTCACGCAGCCGATGAGTGCCCGGGCAATGCGGTGCCAATGTGCCTGCTCCATGGTCGGCACGATCTCTCCGTGCGGCCCCGGCAGTGCAGTCAGTTCAATCTCGACTCCGAAGCTGTGGTCGACGGTGTACTGCAGCCCTTCGACGCCGGGGATGCCGGTCAACTGCTGGAAAACGACCTTACCCGGTTCGAAATGCCGGGGGCGCTGCCGGGCCGCCGCCGCGGGGAGGCCGGGAGCAGCGGCGGCGGAATAGAGATCGCGGCTGTATATGATCCTGTCGATGTATGCGGCCAGGTTGTCGGTAAACTCCAGAATATGAAAGGCCTTCTTGTCCGGGGTGGTTCTCGCCCCTCTTCCCACCATCTGGGCGCAGAGTGCCGCGCTTTCCGTCGGCCGCGCCATGACGATGCAGTCGATTTCCGGAATGTCCACTCCGTGGACCGCCATATTGACGCTTATCAGCACCTTCACGGCGCCTGTTTTGAAGTTTTTCAGGCTCTCGGCCCTCTGGGCACGGTCAACCCCGGTGTGATAGGGAGCGCAGGCGACATGGCGTAGCCCCAGCATGTTGTTGAGGAGGTCGGCATGCGCCCTGTTGCAGGCGAAGACCAGCACCTTGCGAAACTCGCTCAGCCTCCGGGCGATGGTATCCACTACCAGGCGGTTTCGCTCCGCATTGTCCCCCAGAACCGCCAGGCACTGCTGGGTGAGGAACGGGCTTCCCGCGTGAAAGGAGGGGCTCCAGACCACGCCGGTATCGATCTGATCGATCCTGGGCTCGGCAAGGTGCCCCATCTTGAGCAGGTCGGCAAAACTGTAGTGGGGGAGCAACAGCTGAGTTTTCACGCTGTCCCGGGGGGTGGCGGAGAGTCCAAGCATGGAAGTCTTGCCGAGGTATTTTTTGAAGACGTTGCGCAGCATGGTCGAGCCGAGGCCCCAGTGGCTTTCGTCGTACACGACCATGAGCCGATCCGTTGGGCAGGAGAAGACACCGTCCCCGCCGCGATACCAGGATTGGAGGGTCGCATAGATGACCCTCGCCTCCCTGTCATTGCGGTTGTACCGCTCCAGGCCGAGGAGCTTTCTGCCGTTTCCCGCGTAGCGCAGTTCATCCTTGCGGCCGAAGCACGCGGCCATGTTGATGGCGGCCTGCTCCAGCAGCACCCAGTTCGGGGCAAGCCACAACACCTTGAAATCTTCGTGCGCCTTCAGGTAGCGGTCCACGCACTCGTTCGCCACCAAGGTCTTTCCCCCGCCGGTCGGAAGCGCAATGACATGCATACGGGAGCGGTCCAGGGAACTTTTCAGGAAACTGGCCACGATCTCCTGCTGATAGTGGCGCAGCACTGGTCTGCCCAGCGTCATATCCGCCAGGATGTCCTCCAGCGTCCGGGGAGTTTCGACCTCGATCTCCGGGCTGGAGAAAAGCTTCCCGACCATTTTGTGTCCGTTGGCTTTTTTCAGCCTGCGAACCATCTCGGCCCAGGGGATTTCGCAGCGGGCGCTTATTTCGAGGAGCCTGTTGAAGACCTCTCTCACGACGGGGAGCTTCAGCTCGGAATATCCGGCGTCATCGGGGTCGCAGTTGAAAAGAGTCCGCACCAGCCTTTCCCGGGGCGCACCGAGGACCGTGTTTTTGAGATACGAGAGTTCGCACTCGGCGATATGCGCGATGCGCGCCAGGATTTCGAGGTAGCTCCTGGCCGTGGCAGCAGTCAATTGCCCGATATCCGGAGCGGCCTCGTCCAGGTGGAACCCCGGGATGTTTCCGGCATGCGTTCTCGGGTCGGCAGCTTCGAGGTGACTTCTGGTCTTGTCCAGCGAGAGCCCGGACCTCAGGGCCAGCAGGATCGTCAGGTTCAGGTCGCTCAGTGCTCGTGAAGCAGTCGTGCGGTGCACAAGGTACCTCCAGCCGGATGGGAAACGGAACGCCGCCCCAGGATATCGGCTCTTTCAGGTGCAGCTGCTGTTATGGGTGCTTTTTTTTGCGACTATCTATCAGGGTCTCTTTAACTGTCACATCTTGTGGCAGCTGCGGCTCAAGAATAAATCTACCAGTAACGCTCACAACTTGTTACAGCTACGAAAATGGCACGGCTAATATCTCTTCTCGGCATGCTCTGAAATTACTTTAACGATTCTCCGGCTGATCGCTTCTTCGCCCCTCTTTTGCCATTACCACCACGCGGATATTACCGGCCAGTTCGTCGTCTATCAGAATGCCTGTGATGATGTTGGCTTCTTCATGATCCGCCCCATGCACGATGACTGACGCCTGGTCGAATTGATCCATGGTCATGTTGGTGGAACCGCGTACCGCGACCAGCCCCCCGGGCTTCGGCCCGGCTCCATGCCATGGCGCCTGAGAGACTACAGCGATTTCCGGGCCGCTTCGCTGGCGTACTTGGGCATACCAATCCCGACAAAGGCGCCGCTGCCGCCGCCGGTCATGATCGCCTTTATGTCGGCGTAATCCAGACAGATGATTCCGTCCTCTATGGTCATCCTGGCAATCGAAGTGGCGACCAGACGCACCAGGTACTATTCCACGGCACCGGCTGTTACGACAGGGCTGACTCGTCCAGGGCCGACAGGCTGTCGCCAGAAACCTGGGAAAATGCGTCCACGCTGCGGTCCAGCGCTTCAACACTTTCCATTGCCGGGCCAGACCGCGAGACGGAGGACTTGGCAACCAAGGTTAGGGAAACCTGGCAGGACGCCGACTTCCTCGCCAAAGAGCCATACTGCGCTGCACGCTCAGCCGCGCCAGCATTTTCCAGACCGCTTACGATGATGAGCATGTCGGATTCCTCCACGGCGCGGTTGGCTTCATCCAGAGGTGCGAGGCCGGCCAAGAACTTAATGGCGGGTAACTGGGCGGCAATCCTGGCAGCGATCCGGTCTCTGGTTTCCCCGGCAGGTACTACCAGCACTCTGGCAGCCTGATCCTCTTCCTTGGTGAACATCGCCCCCCCCTATCCGGCCTCCACACCTGCCGGAGCATCAGCAGCGCGGTCAATCGCCCATGCCGCAACTCCCTCTGAAGGCGCCCTTCACCTACACCGCTTAGTGCCTCTTGGAGAGTGAATGCACAAAATAATCCGGCGATGAGTCGAGCGTCGCATGCCGGATTATTTATCGGTGAATTTGTATTTATTTTAGGCTTTAGACACCGTCTTCCGCCAGTGTTGAACTAATATCTACCCGGACAATTACGTCCATCGCATAGGCCAATTCCGGGGAGGGAAACGTCGCGATGGAGGAATTTGTTCAGGTATAGGATCCTTTTATCCCTCCCACTCCTCCCAATAGGCGTAATTGAAAACTGCGTCCAGCTCGGATAGATTTCTCAGCCCGAGGGCCTCGCATGTTTCCACTGCCTCCAGACAGAACGTCCCGTAAATTTCACCCGACATGTTGGTTTTCCCAGGTTTAGACGGGAAGTCATCAAAACCGACAAGTTCCATCCCGGAAACCGAGTTCTGGTTCATGATGGCACAGCGGGTGTTGTCGTAAGTGTGAAGGATTTCCGTGATGACATTGGTGCCCGCCCGGGGAATCGCTGCAAACTTTTGGGACAAAAAGTTGTACATGGCCGCCGCGTCGGCTTCATGGCGGTCGTGGTAAAATCGGTCGAATTCGATAAGGCTTTCCCTGAATTGAAGCGACTCTCCAGCTATGGCAGTTTTGCCGCGAGCCAATCCTCCGGAATGCCACAGCTGAGTGCTACCTTCACAGAGCGGTTCGTAGAGAGCGAGAAATTTATTTTGTATGTCCTGGCAGTTGCGAATTTCTTCCAGTTGCTCAGCGGCCTTCCTACTATTTCTTGCGCGCAAGGCCGTCTGAAACTCGAACCCCCTGTCACTATCGTCATCCGCCATGACTTCGTAGATCTCTCTCAAGGTTGCAAAGGAAACCTTGTTTGCGGGGTCGGCCGTTTTGTTCAGTATATTCTGTGCCTTGCGCCTGCCCAGTTGCTGATAGGCCTTGTGAATGGCGTACGCACGACGGTAATCGTCTATCAAAGGTTTGGTAGCCGGCACGAATGGCGCTAGTTTTAGCTTGTTTGTAGAAGAATATGTAGCAAATCAAGCCACATAAGGTTTGCATGTTCTAATGAGATATGCTAGTATGCGCCATGCGACCATTGACCTATACCACGCCTTTAC
>Ga0209123_1001322_pt1 | contig 25093 bp, 16 predicted proteins | sample BarGraIncu00431A_FD_184500 | JGI IMG/M metagenome (GOLD analysis project Ga0209123, IMG submission 184500) | Arctic peat soil microbial communities from Barrow, Alaska, USA - Barrow Graham LP Incubations 004-31A (SPAdes) (version 2) | ecosystem: Environmental > Terrestrial > Soil > Wetlands >...
TACCTCACCAGACTTGGCCGTAGCGCTATTGCCGCCTGTTGCCGAATAACTGAAATGGCTATCGTTCCTGCTCTTGCATGAGAAAATTTGCTCAAAAAATGTAAAGTCTCAAGTTGTAAGAGACTAAAACTGCGCGTTTTCCTAAGGGCACCCCTTACGGGTGCCCGCTTCAGGGGCTGTGCCCGACTTAATGGGAGTGCTCCGGGAGGGGAGGGCTAACTCGTAGTGTAGAGACGCATTGCATGCGTCTCAGCGCTGCCGCTTTCTGGTTTGTCCGAGCGTGATCAGGTCAGCGAGACGCATGCAATGCGTCTCTACCCGGGCAGGGCCCAGTCCTTAACTTAATGGCAGTGACTCCGACCCTCCCCTCGAAGGGGAGGGAGAGTTTCCGCAATCTGGTTTGCCCCGGCAGCTGTTACATGGTATGCTGCCCTGCGCTCTGATCCAACCTTCCAATGAGTATAAAGCTTCGGCCTTTGCCTGGCTGGCCTCTTCCAAAAAGGAAACTCCGTGGGAATCTCCCCTTACCCCGCCACTGTTACCATGCCGATAATCGAGAAGCCCTACCCCTCGATCCTCGGCTTTTTGTGCCAGAGATTCCCCCAGGTGGCGCCCGCCTGTTGGGAAAAACGCATTCTGGACGGAAAGGTGCTCGGTGAGGACCGTCGTCCGATTACGTTCGACTCCGAATACCTGCCGCAGAGCAGGATATTCTATTTCCGGGAAGTGGAAACAGAACCGGTTATCCCTTTTGCTGAAACTATACTTTTTCAAGATGACGAAATACTCGTCGCTTGCAAGCCACACTTCCTTCCTGTCACTCCGGGAGGGCGCTATGTCGACGAGTGTCTACTGAATCGGTTGAGAAAGTCGACGGGGAATCATGATCTTGTCCCGTTACACAGAATCGATCGGGAAACAGCTGGCATTGTCCTTTTTTCTGCCAATACAGCTACCCGCGCTCTGTACAACGATCTCTTCACCAGCGGCAACATTCAGAAGTCCTATGAAGCTCTGTCCGAGGTTGTCGGGGATCCGGGGGGAAACGAGTGGCTGATTGAGAACAGGATCGTCCCGGGGGTGCCATGGTTCAGGATGCAAACAGCCCCCGGCACTGTGAACGCCCGCTCGCGGATCAACCTGGTGCAATTGAAGGGCGGACTGGCGCGGTTTCAGCTCAATCCCGTGACGGGCAAGACGCACCAGCTCAGAGTCCACATGAGCGGGCTCGGGTTCGGTATCCTGAACGACCGCTATTATCCCGCCTTGCAGGACGAGCGTGCCGACGACTTCGCCAACCCGCTGCAACTTTTGGCTAAATCGGTGCAATTCCAGGACCCTGTGACCGGCAAATCAATGGAATTTGAGTCCAGACGCGAACTTTTGTGGTAATATTGATAGGTTAAAGGGTGGCGCCTACGCACTTTGCGCCCCGTGCTTCGACGAGCGCTTCCTGCTCCCTGGTGGGGGGCTTGAGTCGGCAGGGCGGGGAGATGCCAGATCTATTGCTCGGGGGGATGAAAAATGGCCAGAAATGTACTGCTCTTGGTGGACTATGGTGTCAATAACAGCATTCATGTTGCGCTGTTCAAGGAAGAACTGAAGAAAGCAGGATGGAAGCCGGGGATTATCGAAGGGGCCTTCGAAAAAATGCTGGACCAGGCTGATGCGCAGATCGAAACCTCCGTGCAGGAGGAGTTCGATAGTGCGGCAAACCTCGCCGCTTTCAAGAAAACCTACTGTGAGTTGATCGTTGCCAACGAGGAGCTGCGCTTTTGCTGGGACTGGAATACCCCTTAAAAGAGAATTATAAGAAGGGTCATCCTTCCATTTTCATTAAATATCTGGACAAGAACCAACCCAATTGGGTACTATCCCGATATGAATAAACCTGTAGCTATCTTTACCATCCTTTTCGCACTCGCCGTGATCACATTCGGCACTTGGCAACTGTTCAAGGGCAATCTGGAAGCGGCATTTTCAACTTTTCCATTTCTGCTGATAATCTATATTTTCGTCAAACCTTTCCGAACCTAGCCTGGCACCGGTCCTGACCTAGGCAAGGCGCCTATCCTTGCGTCAGACAGAGCACCCAGGCTGATGCCGCAACATGACGAGTTGAGCATCCTGCCGGCAGCAATACTTGCGGCGGGACCTCTTTGCCAGGTGAAAAGGGCTTTCCCCCATGTCAACCAGTGTGCTGGTAATCGATGATTCGGCGGCTATTCGAGAGCAGGTGGTGCGCACACTCAAGGAAGTCGCGCTTTTTGATCATTACCATGAGGCGAAAGACGGTCTTGAGGGTTTCAAGTCCTTGATCGACTCCAAGGCCGATCTCGTCATTTGCGACGTGGACATGCCGCGCATGGACGGCTTCAGGTTTTTGCAACTGGTCGAGTCCCGCCCCGAATTGCTCGGCGTGCCGATCATCATGCTGACCGGTATGATGGACTTCAACTCCAAAATAAAGGGGCTGGAGCAGGGTGCGAGCGATTACCTGACCAAGCCGTTCGATGCCGGCGAGCTGGTGGCACGGGTGAAGGTACAGCTGAAGATCAAGTCTTTGCAGGACGAACTGAAAAAAGCCAACGAGCTGCTGAAAAAGCTCACCAACATCGATCATCTCACCAACCTCTTCAATCGGCGTTATCTGGCGGAAATTCTCGACGGTGAATTTTTCCGGGCACGGCGCAACGCGGAATATCTCTCCCTGATCATCCTCGATATCGACTATTTCAAGAAGGTGAACGACAGTTACGGTCATCAAAACGGGGACATTGTGCTGGCAGCGGTCGCGGGTCTGGCCCAGGCGCAACTGCGCGCCTATGACAGCGCCGCCCGCTATGGTGGGGAGGAGTTTGTCTTGGTCATTCCCGGGACCCCGATCGAGGGCGCTCTGCTGGTTGCCGAGCGACTGCGCCAGGCGGTGCTCGGATTTTCATTCCCGGCCCCCATGGACGATCTGACCGTGACGATAAGTCTCGGGGTGGCGACCTATCCCTCCGCTCTGGTGGAAAGCGTAGACGCCCTGTTTCGCCAGGCTGATGAAGCGTTGTACCGGGCCAAGCAAAACGGGCGCAACCGGGTGGAATCCATGGCCGATTTGTCCTAGCTGGTCGCTGGAAAGTAAATGGTTCCTCTCTGTCTCCCACCCCGATGGTTTCCGCTTGCCCAAGATAGCGCCGCTACTCAGTTTTCCCTCCCTGATTCCCTCCCGGCAGCAGCGCTGTAACCCGCGCCCCATGGCACTGCAGGCGGTTTTTTCATGAGAGCGGGCCATGCCCTGACCCGGCAAATTTAAAAAATGCCGGTTCGGGGTTGTCGTGAGATATAACACTTGAAAAAAATCTAATTTAAAGGTACACATATTCTCCGCGCACCTTGCCGCTATGCGATGGAGGATCTACCATGACCAAAATTTTTGATGATGCGTATGGCAAATACCTGTCTTCCCTGGCAAGACTTGATACCACCCATGATATCTCGGAAAAGAACAAGCTCTTCAAGCAGCTCACCGAACAGCTGTCGGAACTGGAAGGCAGAATCAATAATGGTGAAACTACTGCACCTGATGAGGAGCCTTCTGACGAAAATAATGATTTGATGTAATGATCCGTCCCTGCTCCCTGCCATCCCGGACCGGGACCGGTCGCCTGCTTTCCTCCCGGGGCGGTCGAGGGCACCCGCAAGGGGTGCCCCTACGAATAACGTCTGCCGGGGTCCCCCTGCCTCACCCATTTCCGGATTCCCTGCCGCTGCCTCTGTCCAAGCGGCGTTGCACCATGGATACTCTCCCCTGTTTTCTCCTTGCTGCAGGACCGTCCATTTCTTGATTCGCTTGGTCGCTGTCCGCCAATAAAAGCTTGTTTTGAAATCGCTTGACATGCACGTAAACGGACGTATATTCTACCGGAAAATACCGCTAACTGGAGGGTGCAGATATGGAAGAAGTCTTCGTTGTCGAGGCTCTGAGGACGCCTTTTGGCTCTTTTTCGGGAGCTCTAGCCGATCAGTCCGCGGCTCAGCTCGCGGCCACGGTCATGCGCGGGCTTTTGCACTATTGCTCCCTGTCGCCGGAAGCTCTCAATGAGGTGATCATCGGCCAGGTGCTTTCCGGTGGCTGCGGCCAGGCGCCGGCCCGCCAGGCAATGCGGGGAGCGGGAATTCCCGACCAGGTCCACGCTCTTACCATCAACAAGGTCTGCGGCAGCGGCCTGAAGGCGATCATGCTGGGCGCCGACAGCATCCGGCTGGGAGAGTCGGAACTCGTCATTGCCGGGGGGATGGAAAGCATGTCCCAGGCCCCCTATTTTTTGAGGAAGGCACGTGCGGGATATCGGCTCGGCCACGGGGAACTGCTGGACCTGCTGATCTATGATGGGCTGCAGGACCCGTACACGGGCCGGCACATGGGTGAAATCGGTGACGACAGCGCGAGACGCTGCCAGATTTCCCGGCAGGAGCAGGACGACTTTGCCCAGCGCTCCTACCTTCTGGCCCGGGGAGCATGCGAGGGGGGGATCTTCGCCGAGGAGATCGTTCCCGTGGTCAAGAAGGGACGCACAGGGGACGAAACGGTCGAGCGCGATGAGGAACCGTTTCGTGGCGACAGCTCACGGTTGGCCGCGTTGCGCCCCGCCTTCGGCAAGGAGGGAACCATCACCGCCGGCAATGCCTCCACCATCAACGACGGCGCTGCGCTCTGCCTCTTGTCCAGCGCTCAGGGGCTGCAGCGGCACCGGCTGGCTCCGAAGGCGCGGCTGGTGGCCTATGCCACCGCGAGCCTGCACCCGGATTATTTTCCCGAGGCACCGGTGGCAGCGATCGAACGGGTCTGCGCCAAGGCGGGCATTGCCCCCGGGGAGATCGATCTCTTCGAGATCAACGAAGCGTTTGCCTCCGTGGCGCTGTGGGCCATCAAGAAGCTTCAACTTCCGCTGGAGAAGGTCAACGTGAATGGCGGCGCCTGCGCCCTCGGGCACCCGATCGGCGCCAGCGGTGGCAGGCTCGTGGCGACCCTGGTTCGGGAGTTGAGGAAACGGCAGCTCCGCTATGGCCTCGCCACTCTTTGCATCGGCGGCGGGGAGGCTGTGGCGGCAATCTTTGAGAGGGTATAGGGCAATCTGATGGGTGCTAATCTCCTGCAGTCGTGCCCCTCTTTGTGGCGTAGAGACGCATTGCATGCGGCTCCTTCATCCGATCGTGCTTTAGATCAACTGGAGCGCGGCAGCGCTGAGACGCATGCAATACGTCTCTACCCGATGGGGTTCGCGGTTGACAAGAACAAACCAGATGCATTACATACGTCTCGCCTCTGTGAGGAGGTCGGGGGCGGGAAGATTTCGCCCGGTGAAAAAAGGAGGGAGTTTCTTCATGGTAAATGAAATAGCGGTGCTCGGTGCGGGACAGATGGGAAGCGGTATTGCCCATGTCTTCGCCCTGAAGGGATATCACGTTGTCCTCTATGACATCTCGGTGCCCCAGTTGGAAAAGGCGCTCACCGTCATCAGGCAGAACCTGGAGCGGCAGGTGAAGAAGGGAGGGATCCCCGAGAGCCTGGTCGAGGAGACCATGGGGCGCATCGTTACTACCTGCGACATGGTCGCGCTGGCTGCCAGCGACTTCTGCGTCGAGGCGGTCACCGAGAACGAAGCGCTCAAGCTGGAACTATTTGCCAGGCTTGACGAACTGGTGCAGCCCTCAGCCATTCTCGCCACCAACACCTCGTCGCTGCCGATCACCCGGATCGCCTCGGCCACCAAGAGGCCGGACAAGGTGATCGGCATGCATTTCATGAACCCGGTTCCAATCATGGCTCTGGTGGAGGTGATCCGGGGGCACGCTACGAGCGAAGAGACCTTTGCTACGACCGAGGCGCTGGTGGCGTCTCTGGGCAAGGAAATGGCGCTAGCGCAGGATTATCCCGGCTTCATCGTGAATCGCGTGCTGATCCCCATGATCAACGAGGCCATCTTCGCGCTCTTTGAGGGGGTGGCGAGCGCCGAGGATATCGACCGCGGCATGAGGCTTGGCACCAACCAGCCGATGGGGCCACTGACACTGGCGGATTTCATCGGGCTCGACACGGTGCTTGCCATCGCCAACGTGCTCTACGACGGATTCAAGGACCCCAAGTATCGGCCCTGTCCGCTCCTGGTGAAGATGGTGAACGCGGGATACCTGGGCCGTAAGTCGGGCCGCGGTTTTTACAGCTACTGAGCTCCCAAGGCAATCTGCCACCGAGACACGGAGCCCACGGAGAAAACAAGGCGCCGAATGTTGACCGTTTCGTAGGTTGGCGGTGAACAGTCTCATCGTGAACCCCAACGGTGCAAGTGTTGCGGTTCACGATACACCCGTTCACCGCCAACCTACGGTTCCGGTTTCTTGACCTTGGCGCTAATCGACAAACTAAATAAGGGGATTTGCCTGATGGAATTCAAGAGCCTAGTGCTGGAAACGAACGACGGGGTTGCCACACTCACGGTGAACCGGCCGCAGAGCCTCAACGCCTTGAACAGCGAGCTCCTCAGCGAGCTCGAGAGCGCCTTCTGCCAGCTGGAGCGCGCCGCCGCAGTCAGGGTGATCGTCATGACCGGAGCCGGGCAAAAGGCTTTCGTGGCAGGGGCGGACATCAAGGAAATGGCTGCCATGAGCGCACTTGAGGCGCATCAGTTCGCCCTGAAGGGGCAGCGGGTCATGCTGGCCATCGAGAAGATGAAGAAACCGGTCATCGCTGCAGTGAACGGGTTTGCCCTGGGGGGCGGACTGGAACTGGCTCTCGCCTGCGACTTCATCTACGCCAGCGACACGGCCAAACTGGGCTTTCCCGAAGTAAGCCTCGGGATCATGCCCGGTTTCGGCGGCACCCAAAACCTGGCACGGCTGATCGGCCCCAACCGCGCGAACGAGATGATCTTCTCCGGAAAGATGATCACGGCGCAGAAGGGAGCTCTTTGGGGGGTGGTCAACGAGGTCTTCGGCGCTGAAGAACTGCTGCCAAAGGCTCTGGAGACAGCCGCGGCGATCGCCAAAACGGGGCTTCTCGGGGTGGGCTACGCCAAGGACGCCATCGCCAACGGGCTTAACATGGGGAAGGAGGACGGCTTTCGTTACGAGGCTGCGCTCTTCGGCGTACTTTTCGCGACAGCGGACCAGCGCGAGGGGATGGCCGCCTTCGTGGAGAAGCGCAAGGCGGTTTTTACCGGCGCCTGATGCTTGTTGTTTCTTCGCTTGGTGGCTGCTGCCAGCTCGGCGAAGGCCAAACCGGGACGCGGGAGCGTCCCTGGCTACGTTCCCACGCGGGAGCGTGGGAACGATGGATTCGAATGGGGGGTAATCAATGGATTTCGAACTGAGCCAGGATCACCGGGTGTTGCGCGACAGCGTGCGCAGTTTCGTGGAGCAGGAGATCAAGCCGATCGCCATGCAGATCGACGAGGAGCATATGATCCCCGACGCGCTGGTTGCCAAGATGGGCGAGATGGGACTGCTCGGAAGCTACCTCCCTGAGGAATACGGCGGCGCGGGGTTGGACATGCTCTCCTACGCGATCGTGGTCGAGGAGGTCTCCAAGGCCTGCGGCTCCTCCGGCGTGCTGATCTCCGCCCACACCTCGCTTTGCTGCGGTCCGATAGCCAGCTTCGGAACCGAGGCGCAAAAGCGCACCTGGCTTCCGAAGCTTACCAGCGGCGCCATCATCGGTTGCTTCCTCCTGACGGAGCCGGATGCCGGCAGCGACGCGGGGGCGATCACCACCTCCTTTCGAAGGGAAGGGGACGAGTACCTGATAAACGGCTCCAAGATCTTCATCACGAACGGCGGTTACCGGGGGACCGGCATCGTCTTCGCCACCTCGGACAAGAGCCTCAAGCACAAGGGGGTTTCGGCCTTTATCGTGGACCTGCAATCCCCCGGAGTGGTGATCCTCAGAAACGAGAAGAAGATGGGAATCCGCGGCAGCTACACGACTGCGTTTGCCCTAGATAACGTGCGTGTCCCCGCTGAAAACCTGCTGGGAAGCGAGGGACAGGGATTCAAAATTGCCATGGACACGCTGAACGGCGGCCGAATCGGCATTGCGTCCCAGGCCCTCGGCATCGCCGAGGGGGCCTTCGAGCGCTCCCTCGCTCATTCCAAGACGCGCAAGCAGTTCGGCGCTCCCATCTGCGACCTCCAGGCGATCCAGTTCAAGCTCGCTGATATGTACGCCAAGATCCAGTGCGCCAAGCTGATGACCTACCAGGCGGCCTGCCTCAAGGACGCCAAGAAGAGTTACACCATGGAGTCGGCTCTTTGCAAGATGCTGGCCTCGGAGGCCGCCACCTACGTCACCAAGGAGGCGATCCAGATTCACGGCGGCTATGGCTTCATCTGCGACTACGAGGTGGAAAGGATGTATCGCGACGCGAAGATCACCGAGATCTACGAGGGGACCAACGAGGTGCAACGGGTGATCATTTCCAAGCTGCTGCTGGCTTGAGGGAGGGAAGGGACCTGGGCGGCTTAAGTTGGCCAAAATCCGGTTAGTGCTGATCTGCAGCCTCTCCGCATAGGGCGGCTTTTTGTAGGGATACCCTTTACGGGTATTCACATCGGAACTGCTGCAGATAAGGTCTCACTACTGGCACCCCCCCATGGTTCAACTCCAACTATCCGAACATACAGCCCTTGACGCCGGCATGAGGTTGACCTCAATTCGGAGAAACATAGGCTTTTATAATACAGCAGCCAACTATTTCTGAGCTATAGTTGTCGCAAGCGACTGGCAATTTGGAATCGGCGCTGTCACGTCTTGGTGCGTGGGCGCAGGGGGGCATCATGAAAATTCTCGTTTGCATCAAGCAGGTCCCTGACATGGAGTCGAGGTTCAGGCCGGACAGCGCCGGAGTCTGGTTTTCCGATACCGATCTCGCCTTCCGGATGAACGAATACGACGAGTACGCCGTCGAGCAGGCGGTCCGGCTCAAAGAGCAACTGGGCGGTGAGCCGGAACTGACGGTCCTCTCCATCGGCCCGGACCGGGTCGTGGAAGCGATGAAGAAGGCGCTCGCCATGGGATGCGACCGCGGCGTGCAGGTCCAGGATCCCGCCGTGCACCTTAAGGATCCCTGGCAGGTGGCCTCCATTATTGCGGGGTTTGCCAAGGCGGAAAACTTTGACCTGATCTTTACCGGGCTGCAGTCCCTGGACCGCGGCTCAGCCCAGGTCGGGGTGACCGTCGCTGAGATCCTCAATTTCTCCTGCGCTACGACGGTGGTCGGTTTCGAGTACGCCGACGGGCTGGTGACGGTCAGGCGTGAGCTGGAGGGTGGCATCAAGGGGATCGTGCAGCTCCGGACTCCGGCAGTGGTAACCTGCCAGCTCGGTTTGAACGTGCCGCGCTATCCGACCCTTCCCAACATCATGAAGGCGAAGAAGAAGGAGATCCTCGCCATCCCGGTGGCCGACCTGCTGCACGAGGAACCGCGGACGGTCACGGCCAGCTTTCATCCGCCTGCCAAGAAGGGGAGCGGCGTCGTATTGGAAGGCGAGGTCGGGGCCCTGGTGGACAAGCTACTCGGGATACTGAAGGAAAAGACCACGGTTCTGCGCTAGGAGGATGTTATGAAAGCACTGCTGGTTGGCGAATATAGGGACGGGAAGCTACTTGAATACAGCTACGAGTTGTTCGGCTTTGCGGCTCAGCTGGGAGCCGAGACGGCCATGGTGCTGGTCGGGCGGGATGGGGAACTGCTGCAATATAGCGGCAAGGTTTATCTGGCGGACGTCGGGAAGTACGGCGAGTACAATCCGGATCTGCATAAAAAGCTGGTCCTGGCTGCGGTGGAACGGGAAAAGCCCGATTACGTCGTCTTCCTGCACACCTCCTATGGCTGGGATCTGGCTCCCCGCATTGCCGCGGCACTGGGAGTCGCGCAGATCTCCGAGGTGGTAGCCGTTGTGGAAGGGGGGTTCGAGCTTCCCTGCTGCAACTCCAAGATGCGGCGCACGGTCAAACCGCAAGGCGCCCCGGCGGTACTCACCCTGCAGGGTGGCGCCTTTCCGGTGCAAAAGCCGGGCGGAGCCCCGCAGCTGCAGCCTCTCGATGTGGAAGGAACCGCCGGGGTAACCTTTTTGGGTTATGAGCCGGCCGCGGAAAAAGGGGTCGATCTGGCCAAGGCGGAGGTGATTGTCAGCGCCGGGCGGGGGATCGGCAAGATGGAGAATGTTGCGGTCATTGCGGCGCTTGCCAAGGCGCTGGGCGGCGAACTGGGCGCCAGCCGGCCGGTGGTTGACGGCGGCTGGGTCGGACACGGGCACCAGGTCGGGACCACCGGTCAGACGGTGAATCCCAAGCTCTACATAGCCTGCGGCATCAGCGGGGCGATACAGCATCTGGCCGGCATGAAAAAGTCCGGCTTCATTGTCGCCATCAACAAGGACAAGGATGCGCCGATCGGCGAGGTGGCCGACGTGCTGGTGGTGGCGGATGTCATGCAGTTCGTGCCGGCGCTGACGGCAAAGCTTGCCAGTCGCTGATTTTTGAAGGCGGACCCCCCTGTCTCGCTGCGCGAGCCTTCCCCCCTACTGCGCAGGGGGGACTTTGCCGGGAATCCCCCCTATGCAATAGGGGGGAAGCTGAACGAAGTGAAGCAGGGGGGTGCTTTACCCTACCTCGCAGGGGGGTGCTTTGCCATGACAGGAGAGTGGAGGTAAGGTTATGAAAACCTACAATCCGACTCTGATAGATCGGGCAAGGGAAATGCGCAGGGAAATGACCCCCGCGGAAAAGCACCTCTGGTATGACTGCCTGCGTCTCCAACCTGTTAGATTCAGACGCCAACGTCCTTTCGGTCCTTTCATCCTCGACTTTTTCTCTCCTGCAATAAAACTTGTGGTCGAGGTAGATGGCGATAGCCATTGTATCGAAAAAGGTACTATGTACGATATGGGGCGGACCTCGTATCTAGTAGGGTTAGGATTGACCGTGCTGCGCTTTACCAATAGAGAGGTTCTGGACAACCTTCAGGGCGTGGACGATAGTATTCGTCAGTGCGTTTCCAGCCTAGCTGGACAAAAGTAGGAAACTACCCCCCTGTCTCGCTGCGCGAGCCTTCCCCCCTATGAAATAGGGGGGAAGCTGAACGAAGTGAAGCAGGGGGGTGCTTTGCCCTACCTCGCAGGGGGGTGCTTTTATTTAATAGTGGTGACCGCATGAATCTCGATCTGTCCGCAGAGCAAAAGCTGATTCAGGATACGGCCCGGGAGTTCGCCGCGGCACAGCTCGCTCCCCTGGCAGCTAAGCTCGACCAGGTGGGGGACCGGCCTGCTTTTCTCGCCAACCTCAAGAAACTCGCGCAACTCGGCTTTATGGGGCTCAATATCTCCGACGCCTACGGCGGCGCGGAGGCGGGAGTGGTCGCGTTCTCCGTGGCGCTGACTGAAATCGCCCGGGCCTGCGCCTCGACGGCGGTGACGGTCTCGGTCAACAACATGGTCTGCGAGGTCATCCAGTCGGTCGGCTCTGAAACTCAGAAACTAAACTACCTCCCGAAAATATGCTCAGGCGAGTTTGCCGCTGCCAGCTTCGCCCTTACCGAAACGGATGCCGGTTCCGATCCCTCTGCCATGACGACCCGCGCGGACCTGGACGGCGACCAATGGGTTCTGAACGGCTCCAAGGTTTTCATCACCAGTGCCCCTTATGCCGGGGTCTTCGTGGTCTGGGCGGTCACCGATCAGACGGCTCCGCCGGGGAAGGGGATCAGCTGCTTTCTGGTGGAGGCTGATATGCCCGGAATGGTGGTCGGCAGGGAGGAGCAGAAGACGGGCCAACACGCCTCGGCCACCAATGAACTCTCCTTCAACGATTGCCGCATCCCCCGGAACGCCTTGATGGGGGAGCTGAACGACGGCTTGCGGATCGCGGTCAGCGAGCTTGCCGGCGGCCGGATCGGCATCGGCTCGCTTGGCCTGGGGATCGGGCTCGCCGCCATGGACTACGCCACCGCTTATGCCTCGCAAAGGGTCCAGTTCGGCCAGAAGATCAGCAGCTTCCAGGCGCTGCAGTGGAAGATCGCGGACGCCTACACGGAACTGGAGGCGGCGCGACTTCTCCTCATGAACGCGGCCTTTCGCAAGGAGAGCGGCAGAAGCTTCGCCAAGGAGGCATCCATGGCAAAGATGTTCGCGACGGACGCGGCCAACAGGGCCTGCTACAGCGCGGTCCAGATGCTGGGGGGCTACGGCTACACCTCGAACTTCCCGGTGGAGCGCTACGCCCGGGACGCCAGAATCACCACCATCTACGAAGGAACCAATGAGATCCAAAGGGTGATCATCGCCCGGGAAGTGCTGCGCAACTTCGACTGACCTGACGGGACAGCTGCAATTGCAGGGGCGAGACGTGGTAAAATTGAACTATGAAGAGGGCCGCAACCAATGGCGTTTTATCCAGCCGATTTTGAGCTGCTGCCAGCTTTGCTGGTTTTACCGCAGGGAAGGTTCCCATGTCAGCCAGAATGCTTTGCAGCGCAATTTGTCTCCTACTTAGCTTCATCCTCTCCTTTATCTGCGCTTTTGCCCTGGAAACATCCCCCGTTGTCCTGAAGGTCCCCGTTGCCGGCAAGGTTGAGTCACCCGGTACCTACTACGTGGAGATCAGCATTGGCCGAAACCTGCTGACGCTTTTTGAAAGAAAAGAGGGCTCCCCGCCGGAGATCGCCGCGCAGTATCCGGTCGGTACCGTGGTCCGGGGGCTCAAGACCTACCCGATCGGTCCCGGCAAGGTGACGGCTATTTCCTTTGATCCCTGGTGGTATCCGACGGCGTACTCCCGGCAGGTTTTCCGGGAGCGCGGCATCGAGCTTCCGCCGAAGGTCCCGCCCGGCGATCCGCTGAACTATATGGGAGCTTTCAAAATTTCGCTGTCGCACCGGACCTGGAAGGGTGCAATTTACCGGATACACGGCAACAACAACCCGAAAAGGGTGGGGCGCCGGGTGACGGGTGGCTGTTTTGTCATGAACAACGCGGAGGGGATGGCGCTCGCGCACAGGATTAAGGTGGGAACTGAGGTAAATATCGTGCCGTAAGGGAAGTGCCGTGAGGAGCGTGCGGGTAGGTGAAGTGCGAGGAATGAAGTGTAGGGGCGAATCATCATTCGCCCAGCTATGGTGCCGCCTGCAGCGAACCCCGCACCAGTGATTAGTTGCTTGTTGATAGAGCGCCGCCACGGCGGCATGGGGTGCTCTTAAGGAAGCACCGGCAGACTCTTAGTGAAGCAGGTGCAGAGGATTCCAGCCGGAGGGGGACAACAGCCAGAGAAGGACGCTGCAGTTCAGTACGACGGTCGTCCAGCAAACGATCTGGAAGGAAAGTTTCCTCGTTTTGTGGCGCAGCACCCTCTGCGCTATTAATGCTCCGGGCCAGCCGCCAATGAGTCCCAGTAACTGCAAGGTATTCTCCGGGGTTCTCCACTGTGCTTTGCGCGCCGCCGACTTGTCGAACCAGTAGGCAATGAAGGTTACCGTACTGGCGCCAAGATAGAGTGAAAGTGCGGCGAGAGGAAGCTTTCCTAGCAGGGCTAAGCCGGTCAGCAGCAGAAGAAAGAGGGTGGCAAGCGAAAGAGCGGCCATATCAGTAGTGGTACCTTGCTTGCAAAAAGTCTATTCGGTCATCACGGATCAGATAGACGATGCGGTGTTCTTGGGTCAGGCGTCGGGACCAAATGCCAGCCGCAAGGTAATTGAGTGGCTCCGGTTTACCAATGCCGGCAAAAGGATCATTCAGGATTGCCTCAATTAGTTTGAAGGCCCTTATTGCTGTTTTCCGATCGGTCTCGACCCAGTAACGGAGGTCTTCGCGGAATTCAGTCTGGAAGATGGCCTCGCGGTGTTCAGCCTGCAAGGCCGATCTCTTGCCGGAGTTCAGCCGACGTTGAAACTTCCCCTTGACGACTGAGAGCGCGCTCCAGTGCGGCAAGGAGACGCTGTGCATTTTTAGGAGAGCGCATGAGGTGGGCGGACTCCATCAGAGCTGTCAACTCATCCGCTGCGATCATGGCGACGCTCTCACCACTGCGCCGTCCTATGACGACTATTTCCCTGTTTTCCGTAACTTCGTTACACAATCCCGCAAAATTTGCCCGAGCATTTGTGTAGGTAGTCTTGAGCATATAGCCTCCTGTTAAATGGTACAGAAACAGCGTACATAAAAGATCTAGTGCCGTCAATGCTCTCAAGAACCTGCTGAAAACTCACGGTACGGGTTGCCCTCGCTGTCAATTCCCACCATACCCTCCGCAACCCTTCTCCCCGTTAAGGTTATTCTGCTTGTTAAACAGCAACTTGTCCCCATGCCTTGGCATAGTTAGTGTGCTAAGCAGCCAGTGGTGGACATCCGATCCGTAATTGGACTGACACTGGAGAAACCTGTCACTGACTTAACTTGGCAGGTTCTTGATCCAGTTATTATTGAGACAGTCAGCAGAAGCAGCAGGGATCGATACCCTAGCCCTTTGAATTGCCTCCTTTCCGGGACTGAAACATGCAGTCATCAAATGGTTGTTCCTTGTACCCCGGCGGTCCGTGCTCAGTGGGATTAATCCTACAAAGAGATGGCGGCATCGATGTCTGCCACTTGCCAGTTGAGAGTGAAGGTGCACGCTTGCTGACCCCACGATATTGACAGTTAGATAGGTATGAAAATTATAATGCCATCTTCCTTTAGATTTACTCAAAAGAGCCGAAAACAACTTATGTTAGATTTAAAGACATTGAGAATGCCTAACCCGATTAATAAATTCTTGTAACCTAAAATAGAGAACCAGTTTTCTTACTAGCTTGCTAACAGTCCGAAATTCAGGGAGAAAGTCACATGTCTAAAGGATCACGTGAAGAGCTGAAAAACGCTAAGGCCGCTGCCGCTACAACTGGCAAAAATGCAGTTCCAGGAGACAAAACAGCGCCTGCACAGCTGGTTGCCGAGAATCAACAAGTATCCCATGACCAAGTGACTAAAGACCCGGGGGCTGCGTCGGAGCACTATGCCGCAAATCATAGCCAGGCAGTGGATGTTCCCGCAGTGCATGCTGACAATGTACCAGTAGCTGATGCTTCAGACCCGACTGCCGGCCAGTTTCTGGTTGCCGATGCCTCTGATGCCGTTTCCGGCCATGCCCAGGTGGCAGACGACTCCGGTTACCTGCAGGTTGCGGCGGCCGACGCTGCCGAGACCGGAAACGGAACAGGCGTTTGTGCCACAGCCGGAGGCGCTGCACCTGCACCGGCGGAGGCCCACTTTTTCTCTCCCTGGATGGCTTGGGTGGCCGGTGGGATCGCCGCAGCCGGCGGCGTTGCTGCTGCGGCGGGCGGTGGCGGTGGCGGTGGCGCGGGCGGCGGAAGTGTCACACCGAACATCAGCGGCGTGGTGGCTGATGGTTACATTGCGGGGGCCAAGGTTTATGTCGACGTAAACAAGGACGGCGTAGCAGAGGATAACGAATACACCGGCATAACCACCGACGCCAAGGGTCACTTTTCCGGTTCGACCAACCTGGTGGGCGCCATCCTGGTAAAAGGCGGCACCAACATCGACACCGGGCTAGCCAATACCATCGTCATGGGTGCGCCTGAAGGTTCTTCAGTGGTAAACCCGTTGACAACTCTGGTGCAGACCTATGCCAGGGCCAATGGCGTTACTGCCACGCAGGCGGAAACGGTTATCGAGGCTGCCCTGGGGCTGACCGGGCTTGGTCAGGCTTTGACTTCCTATGACCCGCTGGCTGTCGTGGATAAAACCGACGCAGCGGCCCTGGCCATTCAGAAAGCTGCGGCTCAATTGGCTTCGGCTATGACCCAGGCTGAAAATGCGTCTCCGGGCCTGGGCGCCAGCGTTCTCGATGCGATCAGCACCCTGCTGGGCAACGGCACTTTCAATGGAAATAACAAACTTAACCTGACCGACAGCACCAGCCTGACTGCCATTCAGGCACAGATAACGACGGCGGACAACTCCGCCGCGGGGGCGACCTTCGGCAGCCTCATCGTCGCCATCGATGCTGCGTCCACGGCTCTGGCCGCCGCCACGACTCTTGATCCGACGGCACCGGGCTCCATCAGTAACGTTCAGCAGGCTATCTCTACGACGGTCAACGACACCGCCGCGCACCTGGCAGCGAACGCCGGAAGCTACATAACCGGCAAGGATGTGGTCGTCTCTGATACCGCGACATTGGCGCAACTGGCGGCCATTCACGGCAATACCAAAGGCAGCTTGCACTACGGCACGATTGCCGACACCCTGGCCAACATCAAGGCGGACCATTCCGGCGCGGGATTTACCACCGGCCATGACGTGATCGTGATCGACACGGCAAGTATCGCAGACCTTAGCGCGATCGACCTGTATGCCGGCACCGTTTTCGTTTCCTCCGTGAGCGACACCGCCGCCAACATCCAGGCCGACCATTCCGGCGCAGGGTACACGACAAATCACAACGTGATCGTTACCGGTGTGGCGAGCATAGCGCAGCTTACTGCGATTGACGCCTACGCCGGGACCGTGACGGCGGCTACGATCAGCGACAGTGCTGCTGCATTGGCTGCCAACGCTGGCGGCTATTTGGCCGGCGCCACGAACGTGACCGTGACCGGTGCGGCCAGTGTGGCGCAAATGGCAGCAATTGCCGGTTTTAGCACCGCCACCCTGACCTACAGTCTCGACGACAGCGCAGCGCACCTGCTGGCTGGCGGTGCTGGAATCATCTCCGGAGCAACCGCCGTCACCGTGACCGGTGGTGCGGCCGGCACCCTGAGCCTTGCCTCTCATGATGCTCTCCTTGCCTTAACCACCACGGACACCTGGAGCTACGCCATCGATGACAGCGCGGCTCACCTCCTGGGCGGAAATGCCGCAGTAATCTCGGGAGCCGCTGCCGTGACTGTCACCGGTGGTGCGGCCGGTGTCCAGACTCTTGCCTCTCATGATGCTCTCATCGCGCTGACCAGCGTCGATACCTGGAGCTACAGCATCGACGACAGCGCCGCTCACCTCCTGGGCGGAAATGCCGGTGTGATCTCCGGGGCCGCTGCCGTGACTGTTACCGGCGGGGCTGCTGGCGTCCTGACCCTTGTGCAGCATGATGTTCTCATAGCTTCGACCAGCGTCGATACCTGGAGTTACAGCATCGCCGACAGTGCCGCTCACCTTCTGGGCGGGAATGCCGGTGTGATCTCCGGGGCCGCTGCCGTGACTGTTACCGGCGGGGCTGCCGGCGTCTTGACCCTGGTGCAGCACGACGCTCTCGTTGCCTTGACGACCATCGACACCTGGAGCTACAGCATCGATGACAGCGCCGCGCATCTTTTGGCCGGCAATGCCGGAGTTATCAGTGGTGCTGCCGCCGTCACCGTGAACGGTGCTGCTGCCGGCATACTGACACTTGCCGCTCATGATGCCCTGATCGCCTTGACGACCGTCGACACCTGGAGCTACAGCATCGACGACAGTGCTGCCCATCTCCTGTCTGGCAATGCCGGAGTTATCAGCGGCGCGACCGCCGTTACCGTGACCGGCGGCGCAGCCGGCACACTGAGCCTTACCTCTCACGATGCCTTGACGGCCTTGACGACCGTCGACTCCTGGAGCTACAGCATCGACGACAGTGCTGCCCATCTCCTGGCTGGCAATGCCGGCGTGATTTCCGGGGCAACTGCCGTGACCGTAACCGGTGCTGCTGCCGGCATCCTGACCCTTACCTCCCATGATGCCCTGATAGCGTTAACGACTGTAGACAGCTGGAGCTACAGCATCGACGACAGCGCTGCCCATCTCCTGGCCGGCAATGCCGGAGTTATCAGCGGCGCGACCGCCGTCACCGTGACCGGCGGCGCGGCCGGCACACTGAGCCTTACATCTCACGATGCCTTGATTGCCTTAACGACTGTCGACTCCTGGAGCTACAGCATCGACGACAGTGCTGCCCACCTCCTGGTTGGCAATGCCGGCGTTATCAGCGGCGCGACCGCCGTGACCGTAACCGGTGCTGCTGCCGGCATCCTGACCCTTACCTCCCATGATGCCTTGATAGCGTTAACGACCGTCGACTCCTGGAGCTACAGCATCGATGACAGCGCTGCCCACCTCCTGGCTGGCAATGCCGGAGTTATCGGCGGCGCGACCGCTGTCACCGTAACCGGTGGCGCAGCCGGCACGCTGAGCCTTGTTTCTCATGATGCTCTGCTCGCCTTGACGACAGTCGACTCCTGGAGCTACAGCATCGACGACAGCGCTGCCCATCTTCTGGCTGGCAATGCCGGAGTTATCAGCGGCGCGACCGCCGTCACCGTGACCGGCGGCACAGCCGGCACACTGAGCCTTGTCTCTCACGATGCTCTGATCGCGTTAACGACTGTCGACACCTGGAACTACAGCATCGACGACAGCGCGGCCCACCTCCTGGGCGGCAATGCGGGGGTGATCTCTGGCGCAGCGGCCGTGACCGTGACCGGCGGAGCGGCCGGTGCCTTGAGCGTTGCCAACCACGACACCCTGATCGGCCTGACCTCTGTCGACACCTGGAGCTACAGCATCGACGACAGCGCCGCCAACCTTTTGGCCCATGGCGCCGGAGAGCCGCTGACCAGCGCATCCGCGGTCAGCGTTACTGCCGGCGCGGCCGGCACCCTGAGCCTGGTCCAGCATAACGCCCTGATCGCCTTGACCAGCGTCGACTCCTGGAGCTACAGCATCGACGACAGCGCCGCCCATCTTTTGGGTGGATCTGGCGCTGTCATCAGCGGCGCGGCCGCCGTGACCGTGACTGGCGGAACTGCCGGCACCCTGAGCCTGGTACAGCACGATGCTCTGATTGCCTTGACCACCGTTGACACCTGGAGCTACAGCATCGACGACAGCGCCGCCCATCTTTTGGGTGGATCTGGCGCTGTCATCAGCGGCGCGGCCGCCGTGACCGTGACCGGCGGAGCGGCCGGTGCCTTGAGCGTTGCCAACCACGACACCCTGATCGGCCTGACCTCTGACGACACCTGGAGCTACAGCATCGACGACAGCGCCGCCAACCTGTTGGCCCATGGCGCCGGAGAGCCGCTGACCAGCGCATCCGCGGTCAGCGTTACTGCCGGCGCGGCCGGCACTCTGACCCTGGTCCAGCATGACGCCCTGATTGGCTTGACCAGCGTCGACTCCTGGAGTTACAGCATCGACGACAGCGCGGCCCACCTCCTGGGCGGCACTGCCGGAGTCATCTCCGGAGCGGCCGCCGTGACCGTAACCAGCGGAGCAGCCGGTGCCTTGAGCGTTGCCGATCATGACGCCCTGATCGCGTTGACGAGCGTCGACACCTGGAGCTACAGCATTGACGACAGCGCCTCCAACCTACTGGCCCATGGGGCCGGCGAGCCGCTGACGAGCGCATCCGCGGTCACCGTGACCGCAGGCGCGGCCGGTACCCTGACCCTCGCCAGCCACGATGCCCTGGCTGCCCTGACGACGGTCGACTCCTGGAGTTACAGCATCGACGACAGCGCCGCCCATCTTTTGGGTGGAGTTGGCGCCGTCATCAGCGGAGCGACCGCGGTGACCGTGACCGGCGGAAGCGCCGGCACCCTGACCCTGGTCCAGCATGACACCTTGATCGGCCTGACCAGCGTCGACTCCTGGAGCTACAGCATCGACGACAGCGCCGCCCACCTCTTGGGCGGCAATGCCGGGGTGATCTCCGGAGCGGCTGCCGTGACCGTCAGCGGCGGAGCAGCCGGTGCCTTGAGCGTTGCCGATCATGATGCCCTGATCGGCCTGACCTCTGTCGATACCTGGAGCTACAGCATCGATGACAGCGCCGCCAACCTTTTGGCCCATGGCGCCGGAGAGCCGCTGACCAGTGCATCCGCTGTCAGCGTTACTGCCGGCGCGGCCGGCACTCTGACCCTGGTTCAGCATGACGCCCTGATTGGCTTGACCAGCGTCGACTCCTGGAGTTACAGCATCGACGACAGCGCAGCCCACCTCCTGGGCGGCAACGCCGGTGTGATCTCCGGCGCGGCCGGCGTGACCGTAACCGGCGGAGCAGCCGGTGCCTTGAGCGTTGCCAATCACGACACCCTGATCGGCCTGACCTCTGTCGACACCTGGAGTTACAGCATTGACGATAGCGCCGCCAACCTTTTGGCCCATGGCGCCGGTGAACCGCTGACCAGCGCATCAGCGGTTACCGTGACCGCCGGCGCGGCCGGTACCCTGACCCTCGCCAGCCACGATGCCCTAGCTGCCCTGACGACGGTCGACTCCTGGAGCTACAGCATCGACGACAGCGCCGCCCATCTTTTGGGTGGAGCTGGCGCCGTCATCAGCGGAGCGACTGCGGTGACCGTGACTGGCGGAAGCGCCGGCACCCTGACCCTGGTCCAGCATGACACCCTGATCGGCCTGACCAGCGTCGACTCCTGGAGCTACAGCATCGACGACAGCGCAGCCCACCTCCTGGGCGGCAATGCCGGAGTAATCTCCGGAGCGGCCGCCGTGACCGTCACCGGCGGAGCAGCCGGTGCCTTGAGCGTTGCCGATCATGATGCCCTGATCGCGTTGACGAGCGTCGACAGCTGGAGCTACAGCATTGACGACAGCGCCGCCAACCTTTTGGCCCATGGCGCTGGAGAGCCGCTGACCAGCGCGTCCGCGGTCACCGTGACCGCAGGCGCGGCCGGTACCCTGACCCTTGTCAGCCACGATGCCTTGGCTGCCCTGACGACGGTCGACTCCTGGAGCTACAGCATCGACGACAGCGCTGCCCATCTTTTGGGTGGAGTTGGCGCCGTCATCAGCGGGGCGACAGCGGTGTCCGTGACCGGCGGCACAGCCGGCACCCTGACCCTGGTCCAGCATGACACCCTGATCGGCCTGACCAGCGTCGACTCCTGGAGCTACAGCATCGACGACAGCGCGGCCCACCTCCTGGGCGGCAATGCCGGGGTGATCTCCGGTGCAGCCGCCGTGACCGTCAGCGGCGGAGCGGCCGGTGCCTTGAGCGTCGCCGATCACGACACCCTGATCGGCCTGACCTCTGTCGACACCTGGAGCTACAGCATCAACGACAGCGCCTCCAACCTTTTGGCCCACGGGGCCGGCGAGCCGCTGAGCAGCGCATCCGCAGTTACCGTTACTGCCGGCGCGGCCGGCACCTTGAGCCTGGTACAGCACGATGCTCTCATCGCCCTGACCAGCGTCGACTCCTGGAGCTACAGCATCGATGACAGTGCAGCCCACCTCCTGGGCGGCAATGCAGGCGTTATCTCCGGGGCGGCCGCGGTGACCGTGACCGCGGGAGCGGCAGGTGCCCTGACCATTGCCGATCATGGCACCCTGCTCGGCCTGACGAGCGACGACACCTGGAGTTACAGCATCGACGACAGCGCCGCGCACCTCCTGGCTGGCAATGCCGGCGTGATCTCCGGTGCGGCCGCGGTGACCGTGACCGGCGGAACAGCCGGGGTCCTGAGCGTTGCCAATCACGACGCCCTGATCGGCCTGACGACGGTCGACACCTGGAGCTACAGCATCGACGACAGCGCCGTCAACCTTTTGGCCCATGGCGCAGGCGAGCCGCTGACCAGCGCCACCGCGGTCACCGTGACCGCCGGCGCAGCCGGCACCTTAACCCTCGTCAGCCATGATGCCCTGGCTGGCTTGACGAGCGTCGACTCCTGGAGTTACAGCATCGACGACAGCGCAGCCCATCTGCTGGGCGGCGCTGCCGGCGTGATCTCGGGTGCGGCCGCCGTGACCGTGACCGGAGGAGCGGCCGGTGCCTTGAGCGTGGCAGATCATGATAACCTGGTCGCCCTGACGACGGTCGACAGCTGGAGCTACAGCATTAACGACAGCGCCATCAACCTGCTGGCCCACGGCGCCGGCGAGCCGCTCACCAGCGCGTCCGCTGTCACCGTGACCGCCGGTGCCGCCGGTACCTTAACCCTCCTCAGTCATGACGCCCTGGCCGCCCTGACGACGGTCGATACCTGGAGCTACAGCATCGACGACAGTGCCGCGCACCTCCTGGGGAGCGACGCCGGGGTGATCTCCGGCGCAGCCTCGGTGACCGTGACCGGCGCTGGGGCCGGCATCCTGAGCCTGGTACAGCACGACGCCCTCATCGCCCTGACCAGCGTCGACTCCTGGAGCTACAGCATCGACGACAGCGCAGCCCACCTTCTGGCTGGCGGCGCCGGCGTCATCTCCGGAGCCGCGGCTGTGACCGTGACCGGCGCTGCAGCCGGCATCCTGAGCCTGGCACAGCACGACGCTCTCATCGCCCTGACCACCGTCGACACCTGGAGCTACAGCATCGATGACAGTGCCGCGCATCTCCTGGCCGGCAATGCCGGGTTGATCTCCGGGGCGGCAGCCGTGACCGTCACCGGCGGGGCCGCCGGTGCCTTGAGCGTCTCCGACCACGACACCTTGATCGGCCTGACCTCGGACGATACCTGGAGCTACAGCATCAACGACAGCGCCGTCAACCTGCTGTCCCATGGCGCAGGCGAACCGCTGACCAGCGCAGCCGCGATCACCGTGACGGCCGGTGCCGCCGGCGTATTGACACTTACCAGTCATGATGCCCTGATTGCCCTGACGACCGACGACTCCTGGAGCTACAGCATCGACGACAGCGCCGCACACCTTTTGGGCGGAGACCCGGCTGTCATCAGCGGGGCGACTGCGGTGACCGTGGCCGCCGGCGCGGCCGGCACCCTGACCCTGGTACAGCACGATACCCTGATCGGTTTGACCTCCGTCGACTCCTGGAGCTACAGCATCGACGACAGCGCTTCCCACCTCCTGGCAGGAAATGCCGGGGTGATCAGCGGCGCGGCTGCCGTTACCGTGACCGGCGGCGCAGCCGGCACCCTGAGCCTGGTGCAGCACGACGCTCTCATCGCCCTGACCAGCGTCGACTCCTGGAGCTACAGCATCGACGACAGTGCCGCGCACCTTCTGGGCGGCACTGCCGGCGTGATCTCCGGGGCGGCTGCGGTGACCGTGACCGGCGGAGATGCCGGCACCCTGAATCTTGTCCAGCACGACACCCTCATCAGTTTGACCTCCGTCGACAGCTGGAGCTACAGCATCGATGACAGCACCGCTCACCTATTGGGCGGCAACGCGGGCGTTATCTCCGCGGCCGCCGCCGTGACCGTGACCGCCGGCGCAGCCGGCACCCTGACCCTGATCCAGCACGATACTCTGATCGGTTTGACCTCCGTCGACAGCTGGAGCTACAGCATCGATGACAGCGCAGTCCATCTTTTGGCCGGCGATGCCGGTGTCATCGGCGGGGCGAGCGCGGTTACCGTCACCGGCGGAGTCGCCGGCACGCTGAACGTCGCCGACCACGCGACGCTGCTGGGACTCACTTCCGTCGACAGCTGGAGCTACAGCATCATCGACACCGCTGCGCACCTGACCGGTGAAGTGGGAGACCTGAGCGCCGCCTCCAGCGTAACGGTTCGCCTTGCCGCCAACGGCTCCGACGCCGATATAAGCGCGCTGACCCTGGACAACAACGTGACGGCTCTGGACCTGAATGGAGCCCAGGCGACACTGTCAGTAGCACAGTCGCTTCTCAACCTCAGTAACGGCACGGCGACGATCTCCGACAGCGATCTCCATATCCAGGGGCTGACTGCAACACAGATCAACAATCTGGCAGCGAGCGGTATCCTGGCTGGAATTGATGCAAGCGATAACTCGTTGCATCTGACAGTGGCACAATCGCTGGCAATCACCGATAACTTCGCCTTCGCCGCCGACGACAATGTGTTTATTGCCGATACCGCAGCCAATATCCAGGGTCTGATTGTTGGCAAAATTTCCGAGATTACCGGGGGGGGCGCAGCTTCAGTCACCGTGGAATCATCCAGCAACCTCGTGCTGTCGGTTGCCCAGGGCAAAGCGTTTGCCAACAATGGAGCGCAGTTCGATGCAAGCCACACGGTCACCGTTTCGGACACTGCAGCAAACATCCAGGGCCTGTCGGTCACCTATATTACCAATCTGGGCATCGCCGGGGTGGATGTCGTCCATTCAAGTACCAACGCCCTGACCCTGACCGTGGCGAAAGCCGAAGCCTTCGCCAGTGGCGGCATCGTCTTTGCGGGAAGCGACACGGTCACGCTCAGCGATACTCAAGGCAATGTGGACAATGTGGACGCCGCACAGATAGCCATATTGGCAGCGGCCGGAGTGAAGTTCATCGATATCTCCGCCGCTAACAGCCTGACGGTTTCGGTTTCCCAGGCGAATGCCCTTAAAGCCGGCGGGATCGGTTTTGTCGATACCACAGTCATCGTTAAACTGGCTGTTGACGGTTCCGATGCAAACCTGACCACGGTGGCGCTGGACAGTCATGTGAACGGCATCAATCTGAACGGTCAGGCTGCTATTCTGAGCGTGGCGGAGGCAGGGAAGACGATCACCGGGACCGGCACAATTACGGTCAAGTTGGCCGTTAACGGCTCTGATGCCAATCTCACGGCGGTGGCTCTTGACAGTCATGTGACCGGCATTGATCTGAACGGTCAGGCTGCAGTTCTGACGGTATTTGAGGCAGGAAAGACGCTCACCGGAACCGGTAGCTACTGTGTGATTGATTCTGTCTCCAATCTCACCGGCGAAGTCGGCAACATGGGCGCTGCGTCGAGCGTGACGGTGAAACTGGATAGTCTGCATACCAATCTGACAGCGGTGACATTAGATGGTGACGTGACTGCTATAGACCTTAACGGTCAGGTTGCTACACTGACTGCAGCCGAGGCTGGGAAGAACATCGTCAATACCGGAGCAACTGTTTCGTACACAGTCAAGGATACAGCTGCGAACCTGCTTCTTGCCGGGAACGCGGCGGCGGTAGCCAGGGCGCCCGGTGTCACGGTGACCGATCCCTTCGTCAACGCCTCCGACGCGACACTGCTGCATGCGCTGAACCCTTTAACCGTCGACTTGATCCACGACAGCGCGGCGAACCTGCTGCTGGCCGGCAACTCGGCGGCGGTAACGGCGGCAACCTCCGTCACGGTAACCGATCCGTTCATCA
>Ga0209123_1001324_pt1 | contig 25063 bp, 20 predicted proteins | sample BarGraIncu00431A_FD_184500 | JGI IMG/M metagenome (GOLD analysis project Ga0209123, IMG submission 184500) | Arctic peat soil microbial communities from Barrow, Alaska, USA - Barrow Graham LP Incubations 004-31A (SPAdes) (version 2) | ecosystem: Environmental > Terrestrial > Soil > Wetlands >...
ATCGAGGTGCATATTCTATTTTTTTATAAGCTTCAAATTTAATCAGCGAATTTTAATAAATAGAATTTTCGACCAAATTTCATCTATTTTTTTAAAAATAAACACATGGATACATAGAAAACATAGTTTAGTTTATCTATGTGAACTATGTCTCGAGGCCTCGGGATGTGTTTATTTTTTAGCGTTTATAATAATTTTCAATGTCCGGATTGAACTTCCAATCCCTCGTAATCAGGATGATTCGTTGTGCCAATTATTTATGAAGATATTTGGCCACGGTGGTTAAAATATCATCTACTCTGATGGGTTTAATCAATACTTCATTGCATCCTGAATCAAAACACTTCTGTTTATCCTCTGCCATTGCATAGGCTGTTTGTGCGATGATCGGAATATTAAGGTCCTTTAGCCTGATTTGGGTGGTGGCCTCGTAGCCGCTGATTTCCGGCAATTGAATGTCCATCAGGATAAGATCTATTTTGGTGGTGTTGAAAATGGTCAACACATCAATTCCATCTTTTGCCCAAACAATATTGGCGCCTGTTTTTTGAAGTATGCTATTCAGGTACTCATAATTATAGGGAGTATCTTCAGCCACCATGATGGTATAGTTACTAAAATCGTATTTCGTTTGTGTCGAAGTTGATATCGTTGGTGGGGCAGTTGAACGCACCATAGGAATCTTTATCTTATCGTACGGCAGGTTTAGGTAAAAGACACTTCCCTCGCCTGCAACGGATTTCACATTGATATCCCCACCCAACAACATAGCTAAATCTTTACAGATGGATAAGCCAAGCCCGGACTTAACACTCGAATTCGTTGAATCCTCAGAGTAATTGAAGCGTTTAAAAATATTTTTAATTCGCTCAGGGGTTATTCCTGCCCCGGTATCTGAAACATAGAACCTTAATTTATTGTCAGCAATAATGTTATATCCAATATCTATGTGTCCTGATTTGGTATATTTCAGGGCATTCAGAAATAGATTATTTAAAATCTGTTTAAGGCGGTAAGGATCAGTAAAAATCACATCATGATGGGCTTCCTCAGGAAGTTGAAATATAAGTTTCAAATTTCTGTTTTGTTTACGTTTCAGAAAATTACTATAGGTCAATTCAAGTTCTGAAAACAATTCGCCCAAAGCACACGCCTCCTTTTTAACCTTCAATTCGTTGGCCTCAATTTTTGAAACATCAATGATATCATCGATCAGTCGTAGCAATGCCTGACTGTTTTCTTCTATAATTTCTGAATATTTATTGCGCTTTTGTATCGGCAGCTGTTCGTTTTTCATCAATTCACTGAAGCCAATAATCGAGTTAATCGGAGTGCGGATTTCATGGCTCATATTGGCCAAAAAGTGATTTTTGTAATTATTGGCGCTCTCGGCTTCCTGCTTGGCTTTTTTAAGGTCTCTTTCAATTTTCTTCAGATAGGTAATATTCTCAGAGATTTTCACATAATGGGTAATGGTACCGAAATTGTTTCTGATCGGCGAAATACTTGCCAATTCCCAGTAATATTCACCCGTCTTTTTTCGGTTTTTAAATTCGCCCTGCCATTCGTTTCCGGCACTGATGGTTTTCCAAAGTTTTTCGTAAAAACTGTCAGGTTGAAATCCCGATTTCAGCATATTGGGCTTTTTTCCAATGATTTCATGATCGCCCCATCCGGTCACCTTGCAAAAGGAAGGATTAAAGAATTCAATCACCCCTTGAGTGTTTGTGATAATCACTGCAATGGGACTTTGAAGAATCGCCTGGTGTAATTTGGTATATTCGCTTTCCGATTTTTTTTCTTCTGTGATGTCACGATGGGTCCCAAACATCCGGGTTGCATTGCCGTTGCTATCGCGGATCACTGTAGCACGGTTCTTGATCCACACATATCTGCCACTTTTATGCTTCATCCGAAATTCCGCTTCATACACATACAGATCGCTTTTTATGAAATCATTGAGTGAACGAATTACCCTGTCTTTATCTTCAGGATGGAGCAACCCCTCCAATACTGAGAATTTATTCTCAAGTTCATCGGGATAATATCCAAGAATCAATTTCCATTTTCTGGAATAAAATGTTTTATTGGTTCCAATCAAATAATCCCATATTCCTAAATCAGCAGCTTCTGCTGCAAGTTGAAAACGTTGTTCACTTTCCAGTAATTTTTCTTCAGTTTTCTTATATCTATTGATATTCTTTAGAATAAGCAATACCGATTGTTGTTTGTTAACCGGATCTTTTTCAGGAATTAAAGTCAAGTTCCACCATGATGTTCGTTCCAGCTTTTTGATCTTAATATCTTCCTCAAACTTCTTTTGTGACTGAAAAGTTTTGGTGATCAGATCTGTAATTTGCGTGGTTTGTTCTCCAAACAATTCAATTTCTTCAATTAATTTGCCCTTTATTTCAGTAGCCAATTCACCAAGTTTGGGATAGCAGTTTTTAGAAATCTCGGTCACCTGTAAATCAGGGTTTATCCTGATGAATATGTCCTTAAGTTTTTCTGGCATTGACAGTTGGTCAAACTTTTCATTCTGAGGCATTTCTTCAAAGCTTAGAATGGTCAATCCAGAAGCGATGGGGGTAACAGAAATCGTTACACTTGTTTTTTTCCTTTCAAACAAAAAATGCCTGATTCGCCTTGCGGTGATGGCTGGTAGAATTTCTTCATTGAAATAGGCACGTATATTTTTATTCAGCCCCTCAATTACATGAAGTAAACTATCATCTTGATCAATCTTCCCAATCCTGAGAATTTGATTGATATGACCCGAAATTTCTTCTATTTGAAGAGTTTCATTGATCCGGATATAACCTGAATAATATTCAGTTTTTTCGTTTTGAATAAACACCATATATGCATTTGAGTTTATATACCATAAATTTATAAAATTAAGTGTTACAAACAGAAAAATAAGTGGTTTATTTCTTCAATTTTTAAGAAACTCATTAATTTTGTTTCATTTCTCCTTATTTTTGTAACAATTTCCATTTTATAATTGCATATTTATAAACAATAGAACAATTTAATAAAGGGAAAGTAGTTAAAATTTTCCAAACTCATTAATTAATATTAACATCTGTTAGTATTTAAAGCTTATTTCGAGGAATCAAGCGTTTTTTTTTTGAATTCCCGAATGATTTCGTCAGAGGTTTTTGATTGAATGGCCTACTTATATTAATACCAGAACAGTCAAGTTGTCAGGATGTGTTAATATTGAATGAGTTAGGTAGTGAAAATTCAGTCTTAAAGAATGATACAGAATAGTTCTGATTATTTAGAAAAATCGTCTTAAAATGATTTAAATTTGGAACAGAAATGGACAGAACCGAAATCACACAAAAGACTGTAGAATTCATCTCCAGTGAATTTGAATCGGAAGGCAGTGGTCATGATTGGTTTCATGTTGACCGTGTGCGTCGATTGGCGCTTCGCTTGGGTCAAACCGAAAGTAGTGAACCATTTATTATTGAAATGGGAGCCTTGTTGCACGATTTGGATGATTGGAAATTGACTGCCTCTGAATCTCATTTTCCGTTTAAGGCACAAAAGTGGCTTGCAGAAATGGAAGTCGAGGAGGAGGTTGTTACCCTGATATTGGAAGTGATTGAGGATGTTTCGTATCAAGGCGCAGGCATAGAAACTCCCGTCAGGTCAGTTGAGGCAGCTGTTGTTCAGGATGCTGACCGTCTTGATGCTATTGGAGCCATCGGCATTGCGCGTACTTTTGCATATGGAGGTCATAAAAGCAGGCTTATTTATGATCCGTCAATTAAACCTGTGATGCATTCCGATTTTCAATCTTACAAAAATAGTACAGCCCCGACGATTAACCATTTTTATGAGAAGCTTTTGTTGTTGAAGGACCGGATGAATACCAATTCAGCCAAATCAATTGCGGAACAAAGGCACTGGTTTATGGAAAATTATCTTGAACAGTTTTACGATGAATGGGAAGCCAAGAAATGATAACACAATTTTTTTACAACTACTCAGATGATGAAAATTGAACACATAGCCATTTGGACGCGCGATCTGGAAGGAATGCGTAACTTTTATACTCACTATTTTGATGCCGTCTCAGGTTCATCTTATTACAATCATTCAAAGGAATTCAGGTCCTATTTTCTTTCATTCAGTGGTGATAGCCGGATCGAACTGATGGAGATGCCCAAGGTCTCAGCAAATAAAAATGATTACCACAAACACAGTTCCGGAATTGCTCACATTGCATTTAAAGTGGGGACACGCGAAAAAGTAGATCTGCTGACTGACCTTTTGCGAACGGACGGATTCGAAATTATTAGTCCAGGTAGAATGACTGGCGACGGGTATTACGAAAGTGCTATTTTTGATCCTGAAAAAAACCGGATAGAAATTGTTGCATAGTGGTAATATTCAATTTCAGATTAGAATTTAAAACAGTAAACCTGATTTGATAGTTTCTTGTTTCTATTTCTGTTTCAAATAGTTTTCGGCCGCATAGTTCAGTTGTTCATACCATTCTTCACCATATTGACGGATCAATGGTTCTTTCAGAAATACATACAAGGGCAGTTTTTCACTTTTGCCACATTGTCGACCTGGTTTGCAGATGTCAATTTGTTGGTAGTTGACCGCATCAAAGCGTTTGTATTTTGTAATGCGGATTGGAAAAAGATGGCAGGAAACTGGTTTGCGAAACTTGATTTTCCCATCTAGAAAAGCCTTTTCAATGCCACATTTTAGAATGCCTCTATCTTCGTATGTATAAACACATTGGCGGTTTTCGACCAATGGGGTTACAAGGTCTCCTTCAAAATCAACCACGGCAAAACCTTGAATTTTGATTTCTTCCTGATGGGATTGCGAAAGATAGGATTGAACTTCAGGATAAGCTTCTTCAATTTCTTTCGCCTCTTCCTCAGTCACCGGAGCTCCCGAATCGCCTTCTACACAACAGGCGCCCTTACATTTCAGTAAATCACAAAGAAATTGCTTCTCCAATACATCCAGGCTGATAATAGTTTTCCCGATTTCAAGCATACAGAAAAAGTTTAAAGTTTGAAGTTTGAAGATTGAAGTTCGAAGTCGCTCTCTGACCGGCACGCAACTTCGAACTTCAAACTTCGAACTTCGAACTTCTTTTTTTTTATTTTGATATTAAAACATGACCGGTCATCTCCGAAGGTATTTCCAACCCCATGATTGAAAGTAGGGTAGGTGCCACATCAGCCAGAATACCGTTTTTGATTTTGGCATTTTTGTTTTCAGAAACATAAATGCAGGGAACCGGATTAAGTGAATGGGCTGTATTGGCCGATCCATCCGGGTTGATCGCATTGTCGGCATTTCCATGATCAGCAATAATAATTATTTCATATCCTCCTTTTTGAGCCGCTTCGACTACTGCTTTGGTGCAACTGTCAACAGCGGAAATTGCCTTGACAATGGCTTCATAAACCCCTGTATGACCTACCATATCGCCGTTTGCAAAATTCAGGCATACAAAATCTGCGGTCCCATTGAGCAGTTCAGGAACAATCAGGTCACGCACTTTTGGAGCCGACATTTCAGGTTGAAGATCGTAAGTTGGAACCTTGGGTGACTGAGCCAGTAATCTTTTTTCACCAGGGAATTCTGCTTCACGGCCTCCTGAGAAAAAGAAAGTAACGTGTGCATATTTTTCTGTCTCTGCAATTCGGATTTGTTTCAGACCTGCTTTTGAAACTATTTCACCCATGGTATTGTCCAGGTTTGGCTTGTCGAATATGACATGGACGTTTTTAAAGTCAGCCTTGTAGTTGGTCATCGTATACCATTGCAATGGGATAGTTTTCAAACCAAATTCAGGCAAATCCTGCTGTGTAAAGGCAATGGTAGTCTGGCGCAGACGGTCGGTGCGGAAATTAAAACAGATGACCACATCATTTTCCTGGATCGTTGCCAATGGATTTCCATTATCATCGACCATAACTATGGGCTTCATAAATTCATCCGTCACCCCGGCATCATACATTTCCTGAACCGTTTTCAGCAAATCTGTAGATGGAGTACCCTTCCCTTCAGTATATAAATCGTAGGCCAGTTTAAAGCGGTCGTAATTTTTATCACGATCCATTCCAAAATAGCGGCCAATCAATGAAGCAAATTTACCGTTGGTTCCTGAAAGGTTTTTCAGATCTTCTTTCAGAAATCCTAGTCCTGATCGTGGGTCCGTATCGCGACCATCAGTCAGTCCGTGGATGAAGGTATTTTTCAAACCCATATCAGTTCCAATCTGACAGAGGGCCACCATGTGAGCGCTTAAAGCATGTACACCGCCAGGGCCAATCAATCCGATCAGGTGAACATTTTTATTATTTTCTTTTGCATAAGTAAAGGCTTTCACGATCTGGGGTTCTTTCCAAAGTGATTTGTCGCGTATCGACTTGGTGATTTTCACCATGTCCTGGTACATTACCCTGCCAGCGCCGATGTTGAGGTGCCCTACCTCCGAGTTACCCATTTGTCCATCCGGCAATCCTACATTTTCACCACTTGTAAGTAATTGTGAATGTGGATAGTTGGCATTCAGGTAATCCATGAAAGGAGTCGGTGCTGATGCAATTACGTCTCTTTTTGAACCATCACCGATTCCCCAGCCATCGAGGATCATTAAAAGTGCTTTCTTATGGGTTGTCATAATTTATAGTCGTTTTAAATAATATACAATTAATTTGCAAAAGTACCCTTTTTCCATCAGGATTAAAAATAATGCGCTGACTCTTAATGTGAATTAACAATTAGCTTTCATTTCTTTCAATATTATTGAATGCCAGGCGCTGTAATAATCGAAAATTTGAACCATTTATACAAGCCATTTTTTGTTTCGTAATTTTCAACAATCAGTTCCTAATCGATTTATTTATTTAGGGTCTGCTGAAAAACTTTTATTATTCTGAATAATAGCTTTTTATAGGATTATCCCTTGTTATATGGCAGAATAAAAAAATCAGAAAGTGTCCAAAATGCCTGCATTCTGGTAGGGGTTTGACCCCCTGATTTCTATGTCCCCCACGGATTTGGAACAGAATATCAAAATAAATAACAGGGATATACAAATGCAATTATGCCAGTGACAACATACCAGGTTCTGATACCTTTCTGATACCTTTCTGTAACATAAGGTTACAGAAAGGTATCAGAAAGGTATCAGAAAAGTATCAGAACCTGGCTCACAAACACCAACCCATTCCATAGGAACTTAGGGAGAAATCCAGGATCGATTGCTTATTTTGAAAAGTAGATAGGTAGGTGCAAAAATAGACTCCTAAAGATTGTCATGGACTGTTGAATGACTCTTTTATATTGATCCCGGGTGCTCAGGATGCCCTAAGGTCAAATTGACTGTGTGAGTTTTTTAGCTGACCCTAGATATAAATGAGAAGGAATTGATGGAAGAAATTTATTTCAATCGGAGATAGAAATAGGGAAAATAGCCAAAGTTCAGGATCGGTACTTTGGCTATTGTCTGAAATGGGTTACTGTAAGGATTAATTGAGAAAAATCAACTTGTTTTATTGATTGGAATGGGTGATATCAGTGATTCCTGCCAGCCTATTTTTTTTTTAGAAGAAGGAGTTGGCAATAACCTTTTCATAAAAGTAATGAAAATTTCTATGAGGATATAGTTTGCTCCGGATATTATCACTTTACCTTAGAATTGAACAGCGTGTGGAGTCTGTATCTAATATCATTCAAATGTTTAAATAATTCAATAGCATGGTTCACAAGTTCTTACTTGCTGTTTAACTATACTTTCGCAGCTGATTTTTCGACAGCACGGAAAACACGAAGAAGATTTCCACCCCATATTTTCTTAATTTCAGTTTCGGTATATCCTCTGCGAAGTAATTCAAGGGTAATGTTTGGAAACTGGCTCACATCGGCACAATCGCGTAAACCGCCACCACCATCAAAATCACTGCCAATACCCACGTAATCAACTCCTACAAGGTTTTTCACATAGTCAATATGATCGACCAAATCTTTCACGGTCGGTAGTTCGCTTGAGTAGTTGGCCTGAACATCATCCCACTCTTTATCAAAAACTTCTTTTTCTGTTTCTGACATGGCGTTATAAGTAGTTCTGTATATTTTATGAAGACGTCTTTCGGTTTTGAATTTAACAGAAGTAGTATCCGGCTCTTTAATATACACATCAAGCAGGCAAATCTGAATCACTCCTCCTTTTTCTGCAAGCTTTTGAATCATAGTATCACTCATGTTGCGATCGTGCCTGGCAACAGAACGTACCGAGCTGTGTGAGGCGATTACCGGAGCCTTGCTCAGTTCTAAGACATCGAAGAACGATTTATCTGATGCATGAGAAACATCAATCATCATACCCAGACGGTTCATTTCAGCGATGACCTGTCTACCAAAATCGCTCACGCCATTGTGCTCCGGTGATGCTGCATCACTAGACGAATCGCAAATATCATTGTGAAATGAATGACAAAGAGTAAGATAGCGCACCCCTTTTTTGTAAAACTCCTCAACACGCGTTAAATCTTTGGCAATTGGAAATCCATTCTCCATTCCGATGTAAATTGCACGCTTACCTGTTTTTTCAATGCGTTCAAGGTCATCAGCTTTCAGTGCCAATGTTGCCAAATCACTGTTATGTTTAAGCATTGAATGAATAGAATCAAGCATCTGATTGGCCAGGTTATAAGTAGATATATAATTGGCTTCGGTACGCGGTTTTTGCCCTGTATAGACTGCAAAAAACATAGCATCCAGTCCGCCAGATTTCATACGTGGCAAATCAACCCGGCTTTTGGGAGCATGATGTCCCTCTCGGATATTGAAGCCCGGTTTAATCATTTGCATGGGCGTATCGCAATGCGTATCAATGGTTAAGCATTTGGCATGAATGCGTTGCGCTTTCTTTTCAAGTTGATTCATATTCTTTTCAGAAGTAAATCCCATCAGTAATCCTGATACAAGGCAAACAATCAATGTTTTTGAAATCATTGGGTCAATCAGTTTTTGATTTAATTGCTCAAATGTAAGAAAAAATTCAAACCTCTTTCAACAAACAATTCCAAAGTTTTAAACTTTGGAATTGTTGCATTTAATTAAATAAAAAAGACTCTGCCCGAATGGTTTATTCAAGCAGAGTCTTCTCCAAAATGTATTGCCTAATTTATTTTACCAGCTTGGCATCTTCCATGATGACTTCATAGAAATAACCATATCCAAAATCTTTCTTCAGACTGATGTTTCCTTCAAAAGTAACTACATCATTCAGTTTTACGCTGTCAAGAGTTGTAACAGTCAGGTCAAAGTTTTCAGCATCAACGGTTCCGTCCTGAATATGTATCCAGTTTTTACCCATCACACCATCATTCTTTTTAACGACTTGTCCTTTCATCTTGATTTTTTTACCTCCAAAGTTACTTCTGTCAGCATACAATTTGGCAATCGAAAGTCCATCCTGGGCAGGAGCCACTGATATTCCTTCCTTTGGGACAGCTGCATTCTTTACCGGTTTCATAGCCTGTGGTGATTGAGCAGATGCAACAATTGGCTCTTTGCTTAATCCCTGAACAAAAAATATGGATGCAAAAACACGTTTCAATTCTTTACTGTTGAAATTTTTCATCTCTAGAGCCTGGTCGTAGAAATAAACTTCTCCGGGGGCAGCTTCCTGATGGTTGACAGCCATCCAGATTTCAGCATTATTTTCACTTACTTTTAAATAGGTGTAGTTGGAAGTCTGGATAACCTCTTCTACTTTCACCTGATGGGACGAAGGATTGGCAAGCGGTTGAGCTGTCGGAACCTTGTTCTTTTTTATACAGCCCGTAAAGGCAATCAGAATTGCAATGATGACCAAGAATGATTTCATATTTAGAATATTAATTTTTTACAACGTACATTGAGGGGTTAAAATTAATAATTGTAACGACACAAATTTCGCTTTTATTTTATTTGAATAAATAACTTTTCAGATTAATCAATAATAAGGAAATCTTTTGTTTCTTTTTTCCCCTTTATGAACACAATTAATTGTAAATTTAATTGAAATTTTATGTCTGTGCAAATATAGTTAAAAAACCAATCAATCAAGGAGAATTAATTATGGAACAAACACTTAAAGAGCAGAATGAAGATCATCAATATGGTAAAACAAACCGGAGGGCTTTTATCAAAAAATCTGCGGTATTGTCTGGCGGATCAATGTTTGCCTTGTCAATGTTACCGCAAATGAATCTGGATGCGCAGATTTCCAATTCTGATGATCCCCATCTTGTTACTGATACCGTCACTTATGCTGGTGCATCAGGCCCCGTGACGGCTTATTTGGCAAGACCGAAAGGTACGGGTAAATATCCGGCTGTCATTGTGATCCATGAAAATAAAGGCTTGCAGCCTCACATTAAAGATGTCACCCGACGAATGGCACTGGAAGGTTTTGTGACTCTGGCTCCCGATGGCCTCTCAGCACAAGGTGGAACACCAGAAGATATTGAGGAGGTAGGTTCTATGTTTCAGAAAATGGATTTTGAAGCCACCAAAAAGGACTTTACCGCTGCCGTTGCTTATCTAAAAACCAATCCGCTTACAACCGGCAAGGTAGGGTGTACAGGTTTTTGCTGGGGTGGGGGGATGACCAACCAGGTGGCGGTCAATTCACCTGATTTGGTAGCCGCTGTTCCTTATTATGGTCTTCAACCAAAAGATGAGGAGGTGCCTAAGATCAAAGCAGCCATGCTTTTGCATTATGCAGGCAACGATCAGCGTATCAATCAAGGCATTCCAGCCTTCGAAGCAGCGCTGAAAAAAGCGCACATTGATTATAAACTCTATATGTATGAGGGTGCAGACCATGCATTTAACAATGATACAAACCCGGAACGGTACAATAAAGAAGCAGCCGAACTGGCATGGAAACGCACCATTGATTTTTTCAAGGTAAAACTGAAATAAGTAAGCTGGGAGCATGGAGCACGAAGCATGGAGTAGGGATCAGGGTGTAAAATTGACCAATCAATTCTGCTCTCAGCTCCTTGCTCTCAGCTCCCTACTCGATGACCACTGACTTGTCACTTCTCCAGACTTCGGCAACTTCTTCTACAAAGGGTTTGCAGTGATTGAAAAAATGCTTGTATCCTTCACACAAATAATTCAAACCAGGTTCGCCATCCGGACTTTGGATAAGCCGATCTTTTGGGCAAGCTCCGTTACACATGTTCAGCACTTCACATTGAAGGCAGTAGTAGGGTAATGTATCGAGTTTTTTCATGCCAAATGCTTCCTGTCTGCGACTTCCGAGTAATTCAACCAAAGAATTCTGGCCAATGTTCCCGATCAGGTGATCTGCATTCACGTAATGATCACATGAATAAAAGTCTCCATTATGCTCTACGACAGGCACTCTACCGCAGGTTACTTTAAAAATACAAAGGGTGTGTTCAAGATCAAAAGCGGGACGCAGCGCTTCCTCGAAAATCTGTATTTTAACATTGCCAATATCCAAAGCCTTCCATTCATCAAAAATGGTACATAGAAACTGACCAAATGCAATGGCTGAAACAGACCGTTCAGAAACTGACTTTCCGCCAGAATTTCTCCTTTCCACCAACGGTAGAAAAGTCAGGAATTCACATTCAAGTTCTTTGAAGAATCTGTAAACCCGAAGGGGCTGCTCAACATTTACTGCATTCACCACGCACAGTATTTCACATTGAATGCCGTAAGATTTCAAAAGCTCATATCCTCTGATCGTTTCCTCAAAACTGGGATTACCATCCTTGGTGCCGCGGAAAGCATTATGTAAATTTTCAGGGCCATCGATACTGATACCTACCACGAAATTTTCGGTAGCCAGGAACCTGCACCAATCCTCATCCAATAAGGTACCGTTGGTTTGCAATCCATTAATAATGTGAGTATCTTCAGGTTGATTGATTCGCTGAATTTCAACAATGCGCTGAAAGTATTGCAAACCGGCCAATGTAGGTTCACCTCCATGCCATGAAAAAAAGATATTGGGGCCAGGAGAAGCTTTGATGTGCTGCACAATGTATTTTTCCAGTAAACTTTCTTCCATTCGTGGGTTCCTTTTTTTAGAATACCATGAACCATTTTCCAAGTAATAGCAATATTTACAAGCAAGGTTGCAGGAGGCTCCAACGGGCTTTACAAATACCTGAAAATCGGATGCAGCTTTCTTCATGAGACTTTTGGTTTTAATGACTGAAATCGTTTTATCAATTTACCTGACCCTTTATGCTTATCCATAGGGGTTGATTGAATCTTAACTTGTTATGTTTTCAAGACCTGCTTAAACCATGATTTCACCTCATGGGTTATGCCTCCAAAAACATACTCCAAGGTACGTAAATTAATTATAAAATTGCCGTTAATGGTGAAAATTATTTTAATTGTTTTTCGGGAAAAATAACGCTGGTTCACAGCTAACTTTTGCCAAACTGAGCATCTGCCAGGATGTTGCTAAAGTATCTTATGAACAACATCCATTTGATTTGAAACTGCAATAATGGGAGTTCAATAGTTGAATGCATATTCATTCCATTGAATTCTTCCTCTGGCATTATAGGATTTCATTTCTTGAATTGATACTTGGCATATTTATTTAGGGTAAGTATTCGAATTTTATTTAATAAGCTGGAATCCCTGATGCAATCTGCTTTGCAAAACACTACAAAGGAGTACAAAATTCTACTTTATTTAGGTTTATAACTTAATATTACTTACCTTTGGTGAAACCAAAGGCGAAGGATTTAAATGATATCAAGTTCAGCCTTTAGTTATACACCCCTCAACTATATCAAAAAACATCCTGAAATCTTTCAATAATGAATGGTGTGAAAGATAAATTTCAATTTCTGCCATCATTTTTGTAACTTTAATGGTTATCAATTTTTAAATCCATGAAGCACAAGTATATTGCCTTTTGTTCATTACTCCTGCTCATGCTTATAACAGGGGTATTTAGGGGAACATGGTTTACCCTGACCCGTTCGATTGAAAGTTTCTCGGCAGAGGAATTTATACATATTGGAAAGGTAATTATTGCAAATGTAGCGGTGCCAATGCGAATCATCATGCCATCCAGCATTTTGCTGATTATATTGTCATTATTTCTCTATGAAAAGAAAAAATCAAAAGCCTTTTATTTCGGAATTTTATCCTTCGCATTAATAATTATAGTTCTTTTGATTACCTTATTGGTACTTGTGCCTATTGATTACAGCATCAAAGAGTGGACAGCCAACTCATTTCCCCAAACCCGGGAAACTATCCGTGACAAATGGAAACTTTATCATGCTGTACGAACTTTTGCATCGTTGGTCAGTTTTGCCTTTTTTTCTTTATTCATTCTGGCCGGCAAAGCCAAAGGAACCAGTTGACTGAAATGATCGGAGCCTGAAATTTTCTACCCAAAAAATATTGTATGTAAACATACTTAATTAAATCTGATTAACTTTAATAGGTTCATCGTGAGATCATCCAATGTTATTTATTCATATCCAATCCTACACCTGGTTTAAATGCAGATAGCTTTTGTATAGAGTTCAAATAGAATATATATAGGAGTCATTTAGATTTGGAAGAAACAGTTTATTGATTATTTGTGAAGACAAACATTTCGGCAAAAAGTCACTTTGCTTACAAATGGAATTGGATTCATCTGACTGGCACATTTACTAAGAGGACCAACCTCTCTGAATCAAATAGTTTCTTTAATTTTTGGACGGATTCTATTTTCTCGAACTATTTACATAAATTTACAATATTTACAGAGTAATAATCAGGATTTTATCAACTTACATTCTTTCAGAATCACAAGTTTACAATTCAAGCCGAGGCAATAACAAACCAAGTCAGATTAATTTCCATAAAAATATTAACTTTGCAGTTTTAAGATTGATTCGGTAATTCAGATTGTATGTCAACAGATAACAGGTACATGGCACGCGGTGTTTCGGCTTCGAAAGAAGACGTGCACAATGCCATTCAAAATATTGACAAGGGATTGTATCCAAAGGCATTTTGCAAGATCATCCCCGATATTCTGGGAGGCGATCCCGAATGGTGCAATATTATGCATGCTGACGGCGCCGGAACCAAATCGTCGTTGGCCTACCTGTACTGGAAAGAAACGGGTGATATTTCTGTCTGGAAAGGCATCGCACAGGATGCTCTGATCATGAACCTGGACGATTTGCTTTGCGTGGGAGCTACAGACAATATATTACTTTCATCAACGATTGGCCGGAACAAGAACAGGATACCTGGTGAAGTAATTGCAGCCATCATCAATGGCACTGAAGAATTGTGTGCCGAATTACGCCAGATGGGTGTCAACATTTATCCTACCGGAGGCGAAACAGCCGATGTGGGTGATGTGGTGCGCACCATCATTGTGGATTCAACGGTCACTTGCCGGATGAAGCGTGAAGATGTGATTTCAGCTGATAATATTAAGGCTGGTGATGTGATAATAGGCTTATCCTCCTTTGGACAGGCTACTTACGAAAAACAGTACAATGGCGGCATGGGCAGCAACGGTCTGACCTCGGCGCGTCATGATGTGTTTGCCAATTACCTTGCACAAAAATATCCTGAAAGTTTTGATCCGGAAGTACCTGCAGACCTCATTTATTCAGGAACAAAAAAACTAACCGAATTGATTGCTGAGGTAGGATTGGATGCCGGACAATTGGTGCTTTCGCCAACGCGCACCTATGCCCCGGTGGTTAAGGACTTGCTGTCAGTTCTGCGTAAAAATATTCATGGATTGATCCATTGTTCAGGTGGGGCACAAACCAAAGTGCTGCATTTTGTTGACAATGTACATGTGATAAAAGACAACCTATTTGATGTTCCTGTGTTGTTTAAAATGATTCAGGAAGAATCGGGAACTAAATGGCATGAAATGTACAAAGTCTTTAATATGGGACATCGTTTTGAAATATATATTGCACCTCAATATGCTGAACAGGTAATAGCCATTTCAGAAAAATATAACATCGAGGCTCGTATTGTGGGTCGTGTTGAAGCCTTTGAGGGCAAAAAACTTACCATCAAATCGCAGTTTGGCGAATTCGAATATTAGCTACGCCCTTCGAAATACCCAAGCATAGGTCCAACAATGGAGCATGCTCCATTGTTCTCATAAATTCAGCATCTTTACAAATTATATTATGGCAGATTATTCATTAATGGCAAAATACGAGTCGATCAGGTATCGGTTCGAAGAAGTAGGATCGCAAATCACTGACCCTTCGGTGATGAGCGACATGAAGCGCTATGTAAAATTAAATCAGGAATATAAAAGGCTTGAATTACTGGTGGCCGCATTCAAGGAATTCAAGGCAACAATCGACAACATTGAATCGGGTAAGCAAATGCTTGCTGAAGAGACTGATGAGGATTTGCGTGAAATGGCACGCGAAGAAATTGAAGCTTCCGAAGCAGTGATTGCTGAAAAGGAAATGAACATCAAAATGCTTCTCATTCCAACCGATCCGGAAGACGCCAAGAATGCGATCCTCGAAATCAGGGCCGGTACTGGTGGCGACGAGGCCAGTCTTTTTGCAGGCGACTTGTTTCGCATGTATACCAAATTCTGTGAACGCAGAGGCTGGCGCATGGAAGTGACCAACACCAGCGAAGGTACTTCGGGAGGTTACAAGGAAATTGTGGCAACTATTTCGGGTGAGGGTGTGTACGGAATTATGAAATATGAATCGGGTGTTCACCGTGTACAGCGTGTACCGCAAACTGAAACGGCAGGACGTGTGCATACTTCGGCAGCAACAGTAGCAGTTTTGCCTGAGGCTGAAGAGTTTGACATTGACCTCAGAGATAGTGATATAAGGAAGGATACTTATTGCTCTTCAGGTCCTGGAGGACAATCGGTCAATACAACTTATTCGGCCATCCGGCTGACCCATATTCCTACAGGTATTGTAGTGACCTGTCAGGATCAGAAGTCGCAGATCAAGAACCTGGCAAAGGCTATGATCGAATTGCGCACCCGTATTTACAACCAGGAACATCAAAAATACCTTGATGTGATTGCATCCAAACGCAAGACGATGGTTTCAACGGGTGATCGTTCAGCCAAAATACGTACCTATAACTGGCCACAGGGAAGAATTACAGACCACCGCATCAACCTGACCATCTATAACTTACAGGCTGTTGTGGGTGGCGATCTGGATGAAATTATCGATAAACTTCAGGTAGAAGAAAACGCTGAAAGGCTGAAGGAAGCGGAGATTTAATGTGTAACTGAGCTGGTGACTTTTTAGGTCACCCGTTCAGTAAACATAGTAACATAATAAGTAATAGGAAGAAATAAAGAAATAAGGAAAAAGAAATAAGGAATTGAGGAATCGAGTTGTGCAGCACTATTGTGGGGGCAATTCGTGAAATTCGTTTAAATTCGTGTAATCCTTTTCAAATAAGAAATATAAATGAACAGAGAAGAACTTTTTGAACAGATCAAATTAAAGCGCAGCTTCCTGTGCATCGGATTGGATACTGATATTTTGAAGATTCCCCGTTTTCTGAATGAAACGAGCGATCCTATTTTTGCTTTCAACAAAGAGATTATTGATGCTACTCAGGATTTGTGTGTCGCCTATAAACCTAACCTCGCTTTTTATGAAAGTCAGGGGGTTGCAGGGTGGATCAGTCTGGAAAAAACAGTGAAATATATACGGGAGAAATATCCCGAACAATTCATCATTGCCGATGCCAAGCGGGGCGATATTGGCAATACCTCGAAACTATATGCACGTGCATTTTTTGATCAGATGGATTTTGACGCCGTAACGGTTGCTCCATACATGGGTGAAGACTCTATCAAACCATTCCTGACTTACCTCGACCGTTGGGTGATCTTGCTGGCTTTGACTTCGAACAAGGGAGCTGCCGATTTTCAATATTTGAAGAATGCAGATACAGGTGAACAATTGTTTGAAACGGTACTTAAAACTTCGCAACAATGGGGTAGTACCGATAATATGATGTTTGTAGTGGGAGCTACCAAAGCAGAGAGATTAGAAGAAATAAGAGAACTCGTTCCCGATCATTTTCTATTAGTTCCCGGTATAGGAGCACAGGGTGGAAGTCTCCAGGAAGTGGCCAAATATGGTATGAATGATACATGTGGATTACTGGTCAACTCATCGCGTCAGATTATTTATGCTTCTGATGGTGAAGACTTTGCAGAAAAGGCACGTAATGAAGCGATGAACGTACAGGTTGAAATGGAGGAACTGTTACTGGAAGCGGATTTGCTGTAAGTATTTACTATTTAAGTATTTACTATTTATCCCTCCCGAGTACTCGGGATCGGGAATATGTCACAGAAAAACAGCATCTTGCATGAAAGTTAATGCGACAATATATCTCTCTAATCACTTAAAATACATTTTATTTGGAGGATTAGTTTACAATTGAGCCCTGCCCTTAAAAAATTAGGGTTAGTAACGCGTAGCGGAAGAGTAATCCACATAGGCTGAAAAACAAGGCATTTTTCACTTTGTATTTTAGCATTCCGGCAGCAAGTGAAATGACTGGTGATGAAAGGGGCAGTAAATTGAAAATAAACAATGCCAGGTTGCCGTATTTGAGTATTTCAGCTTCCGCTTTTTCATAGCGGCGACGGCCTATGAAATTGTCGATGAGGCCCATGCTGAAATAATAACCAATCATGTAATCAATCACTTGTGCAGCCATGGCTGTTGTCACGGCCACCAAATTGAGAATGATGGGGTCGTATCCAGAATGAAGATATACAATGAACGCCAGTTCAATGGGCATGATCAGAAAGAAGAACAAATAGCCTGAAAAATTAACAATGGCGAAGGAAATCAAACCATCGCCGTTGTTTCTGTAGATCTCCTTACCAATTGTGAGTGAGGCTATAACGGTCATGAGGATAAACAGAAGAATGAAAATGATAATTCTCCTGATTTCAAGTCGTGATCGTTTCATAATTTAAATTTGAATTAAATATTCTACCTTTCTTCAAAATTAGACAATCAAATTGAATATTCAGTCCATTGTAACATTAACTTTCCAGTAGAGCTTCCTTATTTTTTGACCAACAGCATTTTTGTGTGGGTCGTTATTTTTAATGGTGCTGTTTTTTCTGTCTGAGGTTTATCAGTTTTGGGTATGATTATCAATATTTGCTCATCAAAATCCGAAGATAGGCACAAGCTGGTTTTTGGATCAATAAGAAGAGTACCTTTTTGAGTGCCGGTTTCCTTTAATGGGCCTGTTTTACTGTCAGCTGCGGGAGCTTCAGCCGTATAATTAAATGTTGCTTCCCTGTTCAATGTCAGGTTTTGTGGCGATGCCATTTTAAATAGGTAGTGAATGTCGTATTTTAAATTCTTCACCTCGGGTAAAATCCCTTCGACTGTCCATTTGTCACCAACGCCAATGCTTTTCAGTGGGATGTAGTTGTAAAGTTCCAGTACAAATTGTTCGTTTCCAAAACTTCTGAGATGGCTTGTCAACTGGCGATCGATTTCAGCCTTTTTCTTAATAGGTTCGAAACCTGTGAGTTTACTGACAACTCCTTCAGGAGAGAGTTCATAGTCCAGCTTTATATCAGTTAGAAAATTCAATGTTTTATAATATTTATTCATCACATTCACTGTGTCTGAATCGTATCTGGTAATTTTTCCGTTGTAGTTGATTTCTAAATTGAAGTTTACAATTGAAGCTTTAATCACATAGTTTCCATTTCCCAAAACTGCAATTACATCCTGGCGAATTTTTAAACTTGTTTTCTGAATCACCGTTGGTGACTCCTTGGGATTTTGTTGAAAGGTACTTTCTTGTGTAATTAAAAAGGTGAAATGTTCACCTTTTAAGAGGTGAAGCTTCATTTCTTCCTTCTTTGCCGAAGAAGTAAATGAAATCAATAAGAACAGGCAAAAGGAGATCAACTTTAAAAATTGGGTAGGCTTCATGATGGGTATATTTCGATTTGTAAATTAAATTTATCGGGCACCAAATTAATGATTAAAATGAAAATTGATTCATTTTCCGGCAAAAAATCACATTATTAATCAAACATGAATAGTAAATCCTTCTGATTATTTGTCCCGAGAGCTTATTAACCATACCTTTGTAATGAAAAATCATCCATCAACAAATTACGACTATGAAATTGATTCTTTTAACACTTATTTCTATCTTGCTATTGGCAGGCTGTCAGAGAAAAAAAAGTGAATATCAAAAGATAGCTGGATTTGCGCAAGGTACTAGCTACCACATCACGTATGAAAATTCGAACAATAAGGATTACAGCGCTGACATTGATTCCATTCTGAAGACTTTCAATAAATCGCTTTCGGTTTACGATTCAACTTCCATTATTTCAAGAATTAACAATGATGATCCTACCGTAGAAGCAGATGACTGGTTCGTGAATGTTTTCAATAAATCAACAGAAGTGAATGCCCTTTCCAGAGGAGCTTTCGACATTACCGTAGGCCCTGTAGTGCATGCCTGGGGGTTCGGAAATGCTCCGCTTGCCAAACATGACACAGCTTACATCGACAGTTTGCTGCAATTTGTTGGAATGGAAAAGGTTAAGCTTGTAGGACATAAGATTATCAAGAAATACCCTGGTGTTAAAATTGATGTCGATGCCCTTGCACAAGGTTATTCGGTAGATGTGGTATGTGATTTTTTTAAAAGTAAAGGGATCAAGAATTATGTGGTTGAAATTGGAGGGGAAGTTCGCGCAAAAGGGACCAATGCCAAAGGTAAATTATGGCGCATTGGCATCGACCGGCCTTCGGAGGGAAACATGTCTCCGGGAAATGATCTTCAAGCGATCATAGAAATCAACAATAAATCCTTATCTACCTCAGGTAATTACCGTAAATTCTTTGTGGAAAAAGGTGTAAAATATGCTCATACGATTGACCCTAAAACCGGATTTCCAGCACGTAATACCTTATTAAGCGCTTCCGTTATTTGCGATGATTGTATGACCGCCGATGCCTGGGCAACTGCTTTTATGGTATTGGGAGTCGACAAGAGCAAAGAAATACTTCCGAATTTGAAGGGTATTGACGTTTATTTTGTATACAGCAATTCAAAAGGTGATTTTGAAATTTTCTACTCTGAAGGAGTCAAGAAGATGCTTGTGAAAAAGGAATAGAGTTAGTATCATGTAACAGATAATAGCCGCCACGCGATGTTACAATCTGAAAAACAGACCCACAGGCAAGCTAAACGTCAAAATGTCAAAACGTCAAATTCGTTAATTTGACGTTTTGACGTTGATAAAGGAATGTATAAGCTGATGTCTATACACCTGATTTTTATTCCATAGAAGCGTCAAAAAATCTGTTACGCAACATGAATGGCCTTTACCCACAATAGGGTAAAGGGCCTATCCACGTGATAATGGGCTTTTATGATGGCAATGATTTAAGAGTACTATCTGTGTGCTATTTGTGTAGTTTCTGTGTTATATTTGTGTGTTTTCTGTGTTGCCGCTGTGTTATTTCTGTGTTCTATCTGTGTTATCTATGTGATTTATGGGTGTATTTATACACTCTAATTACACAGCTATGACCCAGCTTGTGCTCAAATAACAATAGCATCTCATCAATGGAATAATAGGTTATATCGGTTCAATGATTTGCGGAGGATAGCTTACCAGGATTAATGCCAGCATAAAAGGGCAAAACGTAAAAATCAAAAGTCTCCAATTAATGGTACTTTTTAAACTTCAATGATCTTTTTCCCAATTAAACTCTAGGAAAGGCAACTTCGAAAGAAACATAGTTTGATTGATAAGGAAACAAATTTAGTTCAGAAATACGAATGTTGTATCACAATTCATTTTTTATTTCTAAATAAACTACTTTTGCCCCTTCAAATAAATAAAAATAAATGTAGTTGAAAACGTTGACAAGATAAAAACGCAAACAAGTGAGATGCATCTTACAGTTAAATAAATAATTATTTACAGAATAAATTTCACCATCTTCAAATAGAAACTGATAAATTATCCTTCTACGAATGTTTATACATATATCCAGATTCATATTAAGGCACAGAACTTTACTCATTGTAATCCTTGCATTGTGCACGGCTTTCATGGCCTATAAGGGGAAAGATGTCAAGCTATCCTATGAAAACTCCTCACTGTTACCCAACAAAGACAGTACTAAAATTGACTATCAGAATTTCAAAAAGCTATTTGGTGAAGATGGAAATGTAATTGTAGTAGGAACTATCAATCCAACTATTTTTAATCTTGATCAATTCAATGGATGGGCTGATTTGGGAGATAAAGTGCGCAAAATTGACGGAGTTCTTGAAGTTTTGAGTATTACCAGAGCGATCAATCTGGTTAAAAATGATTCAACACATCAGTTTGAACTATTTCCGCTGGTTAGAAATAGACCTTCCACGCAAGCCGGGGTGGACAGCTTGAAAAACCTGATACTGAACCTTAAAATATATGACGGGTTGCTTTATAATTCCAAAAGCAAAGCCACTCTTATGACCATCAGCCTGGACAAGAAGAAGTTGAACGATATTAGCCGTATTGTGTTGATTGACAACCTTGTTAAATCAGTGGAAGCTTATAAGAAACAGTACAATGTAGAAATTCATTACTCGGGAATTCCATATATCCGTACAGTGACTATGCAAAAAGTCAAGCATGAGCTTTTTCTGTTCATTATTCTAAGTATTCTGATTGCCGCCTTTATCATGTTCCTGTTTTTCAGGTCATTGAAGGTCGTATTCAGTTCACTGCTGGTGGTTGGTATCAGCATACTTTGGGTATTGGGCACCACTGTCCTTTTAAATTTCAAAATAACCATCCTCACAGGAGTAATTCCTTCGCTCATTGTAATTATAGTGATCGAGAATTGTATTTATATTCTCAACAAATATCATTGGGAATTCAGGAGTCATGGTAATAAAATGCGTGCCTTGTTTCAGGTGATCCAACGTATCGGATTTGCCTCGCTGATGACCAATGCTGCCACGGCTCTCGGATTCGCTGCATTTATCCTGGTTCCAAACCAGATGTTGCGTGAATTCGGTATTGTTACTTCTATCAATATCATGGTATTATATGTGCTGAGCATTATTTTACTGCCTATTATTTTCAGCCTTTTGGATCCTCCCAAACCCAAACATTTAAAACACCTGGACAGCAACTTTTTTGGGGCTGTACTCGATAAAATTGTCTATTTAATAAGCTTCCGCCGCAACATGATTTACAGTATTGCAGCGGGTCTTTTGTTAGTTGGATGTGTAGGTCTTTGGATGATGAAAACCTCCGGTAAAGTAGTGGATGACTTCAGAAAGGATGATCCGATTTACCTTGATTTGAAATTTTTTGAGCATAATTTTGGGGGCGTTATGCCATTCGAAATATCAGTTGATACCAAGAAGAAGAATGGTGTATTGACTTATTCAACGATGCAAAAGATTGATCAGTTGCAGAGAACGATCAACCAGCATCCCGAATTTTCAAAACCTCTTTCATTAATTGAAGTATTTAAGTTTGCGCGCCAATCCTACTTTGGAGGTGACTCTAGCAAGTATAGGCTGCCCAGTTCAATGGAAAAGGGCTTTATATTGAGTTATTTACCTCAAAATGTTTCAGGCAATGGAGCCAGTTTGTTGAAGTCGTTTATTGACAGCACCAAGCAAGTTACCCGAGTAAGTTTTCAGATGGCTGATGTAGGAACCAGGCACATGGATTCACTGATGGCTGCTATTCACCCACAGGTTGACAGTATTTTTGATCCTGCCAAATATGATGTGGTAGTGACCGGTAGCAGTGTTGTATTTGCTAAAGGTACCAATTTTCTTATCCGTAATTTATTTGAGAGTGTAGGTATCGCCATTCTCTTGATTTCGCTCCTGATGGCACTGCTGTTCTCTTCCTTTCGCATGATTCTTGTATCAATGATTCCCAATATCATTCCCTTGCTAATAACGGCTGCTATCATGGGATTTGCAGGCATTCCCATTAAACCATCCACCATTATTGTATTCAGTATTGCATTGGGGATATCAGTCGACAATGCCATTCAATACCTTTCGCGTTACCGGCATGAGCTTAAAGTGACCAATGGAAACATCAAACAATCTGCGTTAAGCGCTCTGCACGAAGCCGGGTTTAGTATGATTTACACCAGTATCGTGCTGGTTTTTGGATTTAGTGTGTTTATTGTCTCCGAATTTGGGGGCACACAAGCGCTGGGAATACTAATTTCTACCACTTTACTGATAGCGATGTTTTTCAATATTATGGTTCTCCCTTCGCTATTGCTTACATTGGATAAACGATTGGTGAGTAAAGCATTTATTGAACCAATCATTGAAATGTATGATGAAGATGAAAATGACAGTACTGATTATGATGCTGAATTTCCACAGGAACCTAAAACCTTGGGCCCTGAAAAATAGTTGGTGCTCAATGCTATAATATGATTTAATTATTCAGCCTATTAATTTAAAGATAATTTACTAAATTTAAGCTACTATGAAAAAATTAACGCTGTTGTTATTCATGTTTATCCTTCTTTCAGGATTTGTTTCACTTGCTCAAAATCAATCTTTTGATCTTAAGCAGTCGCATGAAACGGGAATTTACAAAAAAGGTGAAAAAATACATGTATTTGCCTTTGTTCACAATCGCTCAACCGATTCATTGAAGGTGGTGGTTCGAATGAACAATGATCACATCCTATTGAAAAAAGCATTTCTTGCTCAAGCTGACTCGGTTCTGATTTATGAAGGCTCTTCCTCAAAACCTTGCTCCATTATCATTGAAGCCCGCCTGAAAGATCAGAAAAAAGGTATTGGAATAATCGTTGATCCGCAGAAAATAAAACCAGGAACTAAATTCCCCAAAGACTTTAATGCTTATTGGGCGTTGGAAAAGAAAAACCTGAAGGCTCTTCCGTTAGAGGTAAAATTGAAAGAAGTTGAGAATACGGAAAAAGGATTCGTTTGTTACGATACCGAACTCAACTGCACAGGTCCCAAGCCGGCTCGCGGCTATTATGCAAAACCTGAAAAGGCAGCAGCAAAATCGCTCCCCATTGTTTTACTTGTTCATGCTGCCGGAGTAAAAGGGTCGTGGTGTCGCTCTGAGGCAAGGGATGCTGTCAGGATGGCTAAAAGCGGCAAAGGTGCACTGTGCTTTGATCTGAATGCTCACGGAATGCTCAATGCCCAACCTGATGAATATTATACCAATCTTGAAAATGGTGAACTGAAAGATTACTACGTTCAGGGACTCGAAGATCGCGATAATTATTATTTCAGGGGAATGTACCTGCGGCTGATCCGAACCATTGATTACCTGACACAGCAGCCTGAATGGGATGGAAAACGTATCATCGTGATTGGCGAAAGTCAGGGTGGGGGACAGGCGCTCGCTGCTGCGGGTCTTGATCAAAGAGTGAGTGCAGTGGTAGCAACCGTTCCTGCAATGTGCGATTGGGGTGGAACCCTTGTGGACCGCAAAGGTGGCTGGCCTCAACCTTTCGAGCGACCTGCCAACAAGGAAAAAATGAAACAGGTACTTCCTTATTTTGATAACGCCCATCTATTACGCAATTCTAAAGCAACCATTGTAGTTGAAATCGGATTGATCGACAATACCTGCCCTTCAACCTCTGTTTATGCAGCTGTCAATCAGGCCAAAGGTAAAGTGATCATTTATCCTGTGACCTATCGTGAACATAGCTGGCCAACAGCCGCGGATCGTCCTGACTGGGATAAAAAGGTAGGAGGACCTAAAAATGCTTTTATAGAAAACTATCTGAAATAGCGTGAACTTGATAATTTAACCTGAGCGGAACAGCAGTAGTTTAACTCCTGTATTTCCGACAATAATGACAATAATGACAATAATGACAATACCGCCAAAACATTAATTAGGGTCTGCTGAAAAACTCAGTATCGACTTTTTAGGTTCATTTGGTTAGAATTGAATATTGCTCATTCCCATTGACTAAAACTGTCATTGGAA
>Ga0209123_1001325_pt1 | contig 25045 bp, 36 predicted proteins | sample BarGraIncu00431A_FD_184500 | JGI IMG/M metagenome (GOLD analysis project Ga0209123, IMG submission 184500) | Arctic peat soil microbial communities from Barrow, Alaska, USA - Barrow Graham LP Incubations 004-31A (SPAdes) (version 2) | ecosystem: Environmental > Terrestrial > Soil > Wetlands >...
TTCTGCTGGGCAAGGAGGAGCCCCCTTCCAATCCGCCAAGAAAAGTGAGGGGGCTTCTCCATCTTTCCCTCACATATCTCGTCTATTTCTCGCCTAATTTCCATCACTTTTTTTGGTCAGCCTCAGTATTTCAAGCTGACCCAGGACCTTCATCAACGCTCAACCGGCGGCAGTCTTGATGATGTCTGGCCTGACGAGGATGGCTATTGTCTGGCCGTCGCTGATGTGGTCGAAGACAAGAGGAACTTGGATCCCCGGAGCCAGCTGATCGCTAACCAGGCCACGGAGCACCTTGCTGCGTTGATCGAGAAACTGCCGAGCAACGAGCAGCTTGTGCTTACCCTTTACCACTACGAGGACCTAACCCTGTTGGAGATTGGGGCGGTCTTGGGCCTGACTGAAGGCCGAATCTCGCAGCTCAACACCAAGGCACTCATGATCCTGCGCCGGCGCATCGAAAGAAACTCACGATCCGGAGCAATCTAGATCTGCAAATCACGGAGGTAGAAATATGGATATGAATGATGTTTTACGCAACATGACCTGGCCCGGCAGTAGGCTCCCGGCAACCTTGCAGTCTGCACCAGTTGTCCCGGTGGCAGGGACGGTAATAAGAGAAGATCCGGAGATCGAGGTTAATTCAGCAAAGCGGCGATGGACTCACGTCGGCAAATTCCGTTTCCATCCAGTAGGCAGTGGAAAGCGGCCGGCAATATCTTCGATAGTTGGCCTTGGCAATCAATGACGCCGCTCTTTCCACTACCGCATCCAGAAAGTCGGGAGAAAATCAGTCATGGGATTATCTCCAGGTTCGTAGCGATGACCCGGCCAAGTTGTCGAGGAATAATGGCACTGATTTCTCCACCAACATGCTGATGGAAAAAATCACCTCGTACTACAAAGAGAAGTTGATCGGCGGATTTAGCTTGATCGAGTTTGCCACGGCTCTGGTTGCGAATCCCACTCTGAGGGAAAAAGTTGTTTTGGGGCAGTAGCTCGTCTTTATCGGTTTGAACCTCCCCATGGCTAAAGCGAGGGGATTCCGGACGGGCCTTAAATGGCCCTTTCGACGGTCGTTCCGACCGCAACAGCAAGTGTGTTGATCGCAGCATTGATATCACGATCATGTGGCGATCCACACGCCGAACACACCCATTGCCTAACCAAAACTTAAAACCTCAACCTGAAGAGCCCTGATCCCACCTGGTCGGGGCTTTTTTTCGTCTTGATGCTGATGCGGCGCCTTCGGATCCCCATTCTCTAGGTTCCAACCTGGTCCCGTCTTGTTGCCGGCCTGCGAGTTTTTTTCGGATCTCCACTCTTTTTTCGCTTTAAGACCTCTTTTGTGAAGATAAATCGTTGCTGGCCTGTCCAATAGATATCAGAGAGGCAAGATGCCTTTCCACTCCTTGATTAGGTGCTCCGAGGCTGGCCAGCCAGAGAGCACCGCTTTTTAACTAAGTGAGAATTTCGGATCAAGGGAGCATGATTATGAAAAAGTTAACTAGAAAAAATGACGGGGAACAAGTGAATATGGATTGGGACCTGCTGCATTTCAATATTTGGACACTGAGTGATACTCCTGCATCCAAGGAACTCCGTAAACAAGCTGTTAAAACTTACTCTGATGGTGGGATGAGAGAAATGTGGGCTTTTAATGGATATCCTACATTCCATCATGCTGACATCTACCTTGGAGTGCTGAAATTTTGGGAAATAGAAAAAAAGAGAATAATCATAGATGGTGATAATGAGAAAGCTACTCTTTCCGTTTGCGAATTGTGCAAGTTTTGCGGCCTTGAGCCCAATGGCAAAAACGAAAAATGGGTAGTTAGCACACTGCTCACCCTTGCCGATTTTTCAGCCCATAGATACACTAGAGATTTCCATGGCAAAGAAACAGATGTACGGGTCTTTAAGCTCATAGAATCGTTTTCTGCCAATCAGAAAAAAGGCCGTGGCGCTAAAATCGTTATAAGTATGTCGACAGAACTCAGAAAATACGTAGCGAAACATTCAATTCATATACATCATAAAATTGTCCAGAGAATCGGCGGCGAAGTAGAAAAGGCACTTTTTATGTATATTGAGGGTAATGAATGTAAGGAATGGATCTCTCAGAACCGTCTTTTTAATTACTTTGGGGTCAAGGCCCCAGTAGAGCCAAATGAAGGAGTTTCAAAAGCGACCATTAAAGTCTACGAAGCCCAACTCGAACAACACCAAGCCCGTGTGTATGGGCTGAATAAGAAGCTTAAATCTGCTTTGATATCTTTATCTGAAGGTGGGTGGATTAAAGCTTATTCCATCCAAAAGAAAGAAGGGAATATACTTTATGCGATCACTAAAAATACCGCTAACGAGATGAAAGACGCTATTTCTGTATTGCGCGCCAAAGAAGCTAAAATCAAAAAAGAGAAAGCGAAACTTCCGAAGGTCATCAAGACCAAGCGTGAAGCCTTGACAGATATGCCTTCAGTTTTTAGTGCTTTGGATGCCGATGGGAGCGGCTTACCGCTGTAAAGGATAGACAATAAATTATATATTGAGGCTTTGATCTTCTCCGGATCAGAGCCTTTTTTTATGTCAAAAACGCTTTTCTTGCTCGATCAGTCTTGGATTGGAGGCAATATCGTAAAAAACATAATAATAACAGGGTATTATGGAGCAAAAGCAACGTAAAAGAATTCGATCTTTTCGCCTAAAACAATTCGCCACTTTCTCCTAAAACGGTATATGTAACTCTCTGAAATCATGACCCTTTGTCACCCTTAAGACTTATATAAGAAAACTACTATAGCGGTGGTGGCAATTTAACCCCTGTGCCGGGTCCTACATTCTTGCAAACTGGTATCTTGGTGCTTCTGCCGGCGGGCCAATTCGGAATTCATATACGACATCGCTGTAAGCTCCATATTAGCTATTCCATCCCTCCTCTCCGGTTACCCCGCCAGTTATCCTGTTTTATCCCGGTCTTCCAATTTTGGCCGGTCCTGCTTCCTACCAGTGGGCAACATTGGCTTTTTCACCATGCAATCCATTCTGCCGGCCCTTTCTGTGCTCATTTTTGCAAATTTCTTCAAAAAACATATTAAAACCTCCCTAGAAACCAAAGTCAGGTAAAACGGAGTCAAAACCAAGATTTCCCCTTTTAGCCAAGCCCTCCGGCATCGAGAGTTTCACCCAAGATTCTCTTTTCTAGGGGCACTTGCCTTAATGTCCTTTGAATTCCATCTCCCTGCCCGCAGCACCCCGCCACAAGCTCCCACGAGCCATTCCAGCGCCTCCCGCCGGCAACCCCGCCAGTTATCCTGCCCAATCCAGGTCGAGCCTCCCAAGCCCATCCTGCGAGCTTTTGCAGAATAAGCACCAGACCCGAAATAACCTGGGAAGGTTTCCCGCCAGCGAATCTCTAAACATATAGAGCACCACCACCCCTAATCAGCGAGGACATCATTATGGCAATATCAAAAAAGAAATCATCCGGCGCCGGCGCAGACCTCCAGGCATTCCTCGCCTCCCAGGCCCAGGACGCCCGTGATCTGGAAGAGCTGATCGAAAAGCAGCGGAAAGCATCGAAGGAGAAGGAGAAGGCCTTCTTCGCCCAGTTGAAGGAAAAGCGCACAGCCGGCAACCTCGCCTCCGGCACCCTCGTCGCCCAGCTCCCCATCATGGCAACGCTCCCCGCCGATCTGCAGGCATTGCTGGAGGAAGCAGCCCTCAACGCTAAGGTGCAGCGGAACGTGGCTCAGATCGCAGATTTGACCGCGGCAAACAAGACCCTCGGCATCAGGATGGCAGAAAGCCGTGGAACGACCCTCGCCGCCAGGATGGACACCGCCCCCGAATCCATCCCCCTCGCCGCCCGCAACCGATTTGCCGAGCTGATGGGCCTGGACCTCGCCGACGCCGCAGACGATGCCGACTCCACCGAAGCAGTCTCCGAAACCGCCGAGGAGCATCCCATCCAGAACGCAGCCGCCGCCGAAGCCACCCCTTCCAGCCTGGAAAATCCTGCTAATCCGGAAGATCTCGCCGAAGCGGTCTAGCTGCGAGCCTTAACCCTGTTGCCGAAGCCCGAGGATGCCCCACAGAGGACAGTAAGAGTGCTGGACAGGCAACGACCTGGTTAAAGAGGAGGCACAGGTTAAAAGAGGTTCAAGGAACACCGGGCGCAACCGGCAATAACCTCAGCCAAGAAGGAATCAAGAGCCTCGATCGGATCGCCGACCGGGGTTTTCTTTTTTATTCAAGAGCCTCGATCGGATCGCCGACCGGGGTTTTCTTTTTTAATTCATGGGCCGTGGAAGGAATCGAGCTGCCAACTCTCCCTCCTGCATACGAGATGGTTTCCTGTCAGTTCATTTTCTAGGGGAAGGGTTTCTACCCAGATCGTAGCTCCGGGAAAGTTCACCGAATCAAAACCGCAGAGGTCAGCAAAATGGCAACGTCATCAAACGCATTCAAACTCGAACTGGTAACTCCGGCAATCTCAGAAGCGAGGCCTTTCATCCCGATGGATAGGAAGAAGAAACTCTGGCCAGAGGTAGAAAAATACTGGCTGCCGAAGCTGGGCCGCAGCTTTCAGTCGAATGAATCTGCCGAGCTGATCTCGATCATCAAAGGTATTTTCTTCCGCCAGCTCACCACCGACAAGGGCATAGGCGGGGCGATCGCATTCAGCAAATTCGTCTTTCCGGAGGCATACAGGCTGTTCAAGCGCGGGGATAACACCCGACCCAACGAGATCTCCGAGGAATGCAGTTATTGTGGCGGCAAGCTGAAGAGGATTAATGCCAGAGGGTTTGCGTGCGAAGACAGCCATTGCGAAATGTTTGGCGTAGCGGTTAATGTCGAGATGTTGCGCAAGGCTCCCCGAACCTTTTCTCTCGATGACATGGATGCCTCGCTCGAAAGCAACAATTCCTCCCGAACCGTATGGGTTGGAAATGACATTGTCCTCCAGTTGAGCACCCGTCCCGACGAGACCAAGTTGACCTACGACGGCGTGCTGATGGATGAAAGGCTGGTCAAGATCCTCGAAAGCCGCTCCACCACTCCGCAGGTCAAGTCGATGATCCTGGACGCCCTCACCGGCGACTTCACCGAGGAAGCCCTGGCTGAGGCCTACGGCACCAGCGCGAGGACGGTTAAGAGGCAATTTAGGGCGCTGAACGGTGGCAAATCTGCCACAAAAAACATTTCCGTCAACAGTTAACCGAGAGGCCGGAGAGATCCAGGCCTTTCCTCATATCAGGAGGATGACCAGATGGCAGATCTCCGATACGTCGAAGAAAATAAGATCATGCAGAAGATTGACGAGCGCGCTGCCAAAGTGAAAGCCGAAGTCCTCGCTGATGGCAAGAGCCTGAATAGCTGGGTGTTATATTGGATCGGAGTAGCCGTAATCATCGCTGGCATAAAGCCCGATATCGGTTTGGTCCTGGCCGGCGGCCTGATTCTGATGTGGTTCTTATCCAGCGCCTCCGGTGAGCACCAAATCGCTGCAGCCGCAGTAGGCAACCCCATATCCGCCTCCGGCGCCATCGGTGAGCTCCTGGTGCTCGATGCCCTGCGAGACCTCCCCAACAGCTATGTCATCCTCAACCAGCTCCTGGTGCCTGATGCTCATTCTTCGTACGGATTCCGCGAGATCGATTACCTCGTGTTAGGCCCCACTGGCGCTCATATTCTCGAAGCCAAGTCTTTCAACGGGTACGTTGCCGGCAGCGAGAACGACAAGGAATGGACGATGTTTAAAGTGGGAAGAAGGGGGACTCCATACCAAACCTCTTGCCGAAATCCCGCCCGCCAGACCCGTGTCTATATCCGGCTCCTGGGTGATGCTTTGAAGGCGCGAGGGATTCGGCAGTGGCTCAACGGCCTGATCGTGCTCTCCCGGGACAACAGCCTCGATCAGATCCATGTTACGTCGGTGGGGGTGACCCAAGTCAGCTGGGTAGTGAGATATCTGCAGGATTTTGGTGGCCAGCCGGTAAAGAATCCCCAGGCACTCGCCGCGGTGATCCGGAAGATCTCGGACGAGACCAAAGCAGCGAATCCCAAATGATCTTGTTTTTTATGGTTCCAAGTGATACAGTTCCACCCAAGGAGCTCCAGTGAGGATTTTCAAGACCAAATGGTTTTCCCGTTTTGCACGACAAGAGGATATTGATGATGCGAGATTGGTGGAAGCTGTCCAAAACCTAGAGCACGGTCTCGTTGACGCTGATTACGGCGGTGGGATGATAAAGCAGCGAATTGCGCGAGATGGAGAGGGGAAAAGCGGTGGATACCGCAGCATTATCGCCTTTAGATCTGGAACTCGCAGCATATTCGTATTTGCGTTCCCGAAAAATGAGAAGGCCAATCTTACGAAAGTTGAAGTAAAAGAATACAAAAAGGCGGCTGCAATTTATCTTGCAATGACCGAGGCTCAAATTAGTCTAGCCATAGAGAAAAAAGAACTTATAGAGGTGACTTAGATGGCGAAAAAATATAAAAGCGAAGCATTGGCAGCATTACACGAATCCATGAGCGGATTGCATGATATAGGCATTATACCGACTAAAACGATGAGGAAGTTCGACGAATCATGCCTTACTCCTGTCAAAGCCATGCCGCCTGAAAAAATAATCGAGGTGCGGACTAGGGCTGGCGTAAGCCAAGCGGTCTTTGCGAAATACTTAACGGTGACAACTGGCACTGTGAGCAAATGGGAAAGCGGTAAAAAACATCCCAGCGGACCTGCCCTGAAGCTGCTCGATTTGGTCAAGAGAAAAGGCCTGGACTCTATTGCCTGAGTAGTTACACTCACTTTCTCTAGATAATGAGTACAAATCATAAGAAAAGGCCGACATCTTCTCAGGTGCCGGCCTTCTTATTTCCTCTCTTTTGCCCACCAAAGTTCAAAACGGCAGCGCATCCTGCAGCTCCGGCGCGATCAGCCCATTATGCAGCTCAACCACCACCTGCGGGATCTCGGCCGCCTCCTGATCCGCAGCTTCCTCCAGATCCTCCCCCAGGTCCTCCACCAGCTCGAGATCATCCGCATCATCCAGATCCGCGCCAGCATCCGCATCATCCAGGTCCAGCTCCACCGCCCCAGCCATCAGATCGGCCACCGCCCCAGCCACATGCGCAGCCCGGATCCTCTCTGCCACCAACCCCTTCACCTCGCCGTGATGATTCTTCACCAGGTCCACCAGCGCATCCTTGACCACAGACTTTTTACCGAGCAGCTTCCCAATAAATGCCATTCCCGCCACATCGTGGGTTTTAAGCACCGTCAGTTGCTGTTTTGCCGCTCCAGCCTTGCCTATGTCGTGAGCAAGGGCGGCCACCAGTAGAGCAGGGTAGTCCCCGGTCTCCGCACCTTCCACGGCGATCCTAGCGACGTCCAGAGCGTGCTCATACAGCCGATTTCCACGCTCCTCCTGCACCAGCCCGTCATCAATCACTGAAGGCGTCTCCGGTTCGGCGTCGTAGATTGCCAGCAGCTTCATCGCGGCCGCCAAATAGTCCCCTCTGATTCTCCCCTTTACAGACCCCTCGTAGAATGCGCCTACCTCCGGGTTCACCCAGGTCGGCTCGGCAAAGTCCTCCAGGTTCAGGATCCTGCAGCTCGGCATGGCCGCCAATTCATCCTCTGAGAAAATCTTTGCCGCCACCAGGGGCAGATACATCAGAGCATCGATCCCTTGTCCCCCACTTTCAATCTTGAATCGGGGATAGCTCCTCGTTTCATCCACCTCCACCTGGGCGGCGAGGCCCATAGTCTTGAGCAGGCTGACTACCGTCGTTGCGTCGAAGGCCCGGTTGACCAGCTTGGCCAGCTCCGTCACGATGCCCGGGGCAGCCTTCTTGATATCGGAGATGTAGATCGGTGCCACCAGCAGCAGCCAGCCTTCAGCAGCCGCAAAGAAGCTCGAATTCTCGTAGATCTTGAGCTTGTCGAAAATCAGATTTCTGACCGCCTGAATCAGATATTGCTCCATCGCATCGTCGCTAACCTCCTGCGCCGCCTGTGCGAGCTCCACCTGGGGCAGGTTCACATTCTCCCCCTGCACTACAAGCCCCGCTTCAAGCCCACTATTAACCACCTGTGCCTGCGCTACGGCCTGCCTGACGCCCATCTTCCCGTAAGCCTCAATATCCTCTATGTCTGCCTGCCGCAGGGCTCGCCAGTAGGGATTGTTACTGAGATTGTCATCCTTGACATGGTGGCAGTTGATCGCCTCGGCCACCAGGGAGATCTCGGCCGGGGAGTAGTCCTTGGATAAAGCGAATTTCGAGCATTTGGCCTCGATCAACGTCATCAGCTTCGAGCCGTGGATCGCCGACTCCCGGTAGCCAAACCCCTCCCTCTTCGATTTGAAGGTATAGGGATGCTCGAAAGTCCGGAGATTGTCGGTGTAGGGGTTGAAGGTGTAGCCGCCGGTCTCGAGTTGCCATTCCAAGATCTTGCCAAGGTCATGGCTGATCCCACACATAAAGAGATACACCTTGGCCTTAGCCGGTAGCTCCGACAACAGCCTCATTTCCCTGGGTGTCATCGCCGTGTGCATCGCAGGTTTCTTCTTCTTTCTCAGTCAGCTCGGAGGTGCCAAGAAGAGCCAACCCACCCGGATCGTGTCTGATGTGGTGGACAGGGATCTCGATGTCGAGAAGTATTATTCCGCGATGACGGTGGAATTCGATTCTGGGTGCACGTATTTTGAAGATCTGGAGAAGGCGGCCAAAGCAGAGACCGATTAAAATCTTCCCCTAGAATCAGAAAATTGAGAAAGGCGGTGCCTCCGGGTACTGCCTCTTTTTTTGTCAAATCCTCCTGCCATCACCAAGTCCAACCCCTAAACTGGCCCATTCTAATCATGATCGCTCCTATCCCCAGATCCAGGGCATGCTACGGCCTTGCCTGGGTGGCAAAGACCGTCTATATGGCAAATTTGGAGGTCGGGGTTTTTGGCCCAATCCTGAAAAGATAATTTGCAAAAAGGCTGTTCCTCCCGGTGCGGCTTTTTTGTTGCCGGCTCGCACAGTTATGTATAAGCGGTTGACCGTTTCGAGCTGTTGTTCCAGCAACAACAATCGGTCATGTAGATACTTGTCGCAGTCGGTCGATGTCCATCCCGACACTTTACCGCTGGATTCCGGCTTCTGAAAATCGTTAGTCCCAACAGATAAATATTATTAAAACTGTTGCATTTTGGAGCTATTTGTGTTTTTACCTCTAGCATGCTTGATTATTGCCTAGGAAAAATCGAGAACAAGTGAGCGTCACACAACCTGGGAACTTCGCAAAAATTGAAATCGAAATCAGCGGTGGAGGCAGACTGTGAAATTTGCACACTATGTTGGTTCGCGGCTTGATATCACTCCTATTTCTGCGATATCAGCAGTTTTCTTGCTGTCACTAACGTTCCCTTTGAGTCCAGCTTTCGCAGCGGATGAGATCAATGACACGACAGATATTGTTGGCCTGAACCTCAACATGAGTTCAGACCAAGCGCGAAGTTATGTGTTATCACATTATGTAAAGGCCAAGAGCACAAAACTGGTGGCTACAACCAGTACTGAATATTACTCTCAAGTTTCACCTGTGGGGTTTTATTTCGAAATCGAACCCAAATCCATTGTGGTGCCTGGTTTAAGTCGCGCCGGTGAATTCATTAAAATCATATCTAGCCCAAACGCAAAGGATTTGATCGGCATTGTTCGCTATAAGGGTTATAAAAAGGACAAATTTCCTACAAGAGATTCTGTTTTGCAGGCACTATATCAGAAGTATGGGGAACCAATTGTAACCGGTGGAATGTACAGAAATACCTATATTTGGGTAGGCAACGCAGATGTTAAAGGTTCGATAACTGGAGTGACTTATAATCCAGGTGCTTGTAGCATGTCCGCAATTGGGGGTGGGGAACAGTTTCTTTATGAGCTGGCGGGCGCGTTCTCTGCTAATAGGATCGCAAGCTTCGCGCCGGGGAAGCAAGTATCAAATGATACTTCTGCCGCGTTTGCCGGCGTGTTGAATAACATTGCGAACAATGATAAATACTACTCGAAATGCGGCGTGTTGTTGCATGTATCGCTTGACGCTTCTGAAGCGAATCCGGACTATGTCTCGGCCATTATGGAAAGAATAGTAGATTTTGACAGGGCGAATGCTGAGTTACTTCCAGTTAATGATGATTTCTGGCGCAAAGCTGGGCAGGCAAAGGACGCTAAACTCAAAAAAGATTCAAAGAAGCCAGACCTTTAAGTGACACTTTAGCCGTAAGAGTTACCGCACGTGATCTAAGTTCAATATAATAATGGTGAGGTTTAAATGTATATATTTATTTTGATTGCAGTTTTGATCGTCGTTGGGTTAATTGCCAAAGCTCAGTTTAGCTATTATACAAAATCACCAAATACCCTTGCACCAAGTGCTGATGACACTTGGAGGTTACTTGTTGAGAATTGTGATTACAAATATAATTGCGATGGTACAGGGATAGCTGTCGACATACCCAATAAAAAAGTGCATTTAATGCAAATCGCCTACACGCACAACCAAGCAGGGCAAAAAACCTATGATTTTGGTGATGTGAGAGAGTGGAGCTATGAAATACCAGGTGTTTCAAAAGTAATGCCTGGGCGAGTGCTAGGTGGTGGGTTTCAAGGTGCCTGCCAAAGTCTTGGTGAAGAATTGGCAGCATCTAGAATTAACGAAAAGAATGAAAAAGATGCTCGGGCAAAAACAGGTCTCATTTTACTTGTAAAGGACATTGAAAATCCAAAGTGGTTTATTAAATGTAGCCAAGAGAAGCTCTTGTTAAGTTGGATGGAAATCCTCCGCCAATCCATTAACGGTTGAACCTAGGATTGAGACCCTAATCTTTCCCCTCCGACGACCTCCGGTTTAGTCGATTGCCCCCAAGCAAACAGGCCCTCCCTCATTTAGGGGTGGGCCTGTTTGCTTGGGGGCAATCGCTGTGTCGTGAGATGTTCCCTTAACGTGCATTATTTTCCGTTTTCTGAGACGTCCCTTCTTAAGATCAAAACACAGACGGCCGGAAAGCTCGGCCTTGGGTAAACCTTAACCCTAGAAGAAGATCGATCAAGGCAAGGCAAAAGCAAGGTCCAAATCAAGGCAGTCCTAGATCCACCACGAACGCCGTAAATCGCGCAGGGTCCAGATTTACCGCCGAAAGCGCCATCATCCCGCGAGATCGCCCCGCAGGAGACAACGCCAGATCCACCAGGCCCGCCGCAAATAGCAGACATCTCCCCCAAATGAGTGTAGAGGATTTTCGGACAAAAAAAAAGACCCCCCATTTGAGCTCTAGCCGGTTACTTAATCTGTTGAAATGTTGTCGATCTTTGAAATGTTTAGTTTATCAGTATGTTATAACCGATCCGAATGCTTAAGAAAATTCTGGCGATCGTTGTAACAGGCTAAAATACAAAGCATTTCTAAATCATCAACAGATTAAGTAACCGGCTAGCATTTGAGCTTGGGAGGTTTTCTTTCTTTCCATTATTTCTTGATTTTATTACATTTCTTGCAGGCACCACCGGTCCCATACCTCGCCGATAAATGACTGGATCTCGTCCTTAGCCCCATTTTCTGAAGGATTCTGTCCATCCGTCTCTGCGTAGGTTCTGGACTGAATCCCCTTCTCAACCGTAATTGCGCCATCCTCCGCCGCAACCGGGTATTCATCCTCCAATTCACTTTCCAGGAACTGGCACCAGTTAGCCAACCTGGCCTCTGCCTCATCGTCATCATCCTCATCGCCCCTCACGCAGTCGATGGTCTGGGTAATTTCGATCTTGATGATTTCGCCCTGGTCGACGTTTCCAGCAATTTCGGTCAGCCAGTCGAGGTCGAAGAAGCCATCAAGGGTTGTCTCGTGTCCCCAATCGCCGCCATCCTGATTAAATCCGAAAACATACCCGCCGTTGGAATAAGCGATAGATGATATCGTTTTTTCGCAGAATCCCTCGCCGCGGTCATTCCATTCGTAGTCGCCATCGTCGTCAGTGAAAGCGTCTACGAACCCGGATATAACTGCGAGGAGCACTGATCCGTAGCAGTCGTAGCCATTCCCGGGAGCTGCATCGCTATCAGCCTCGCCCTCGATATTCTCTTTAACCAGTGACCAGAAGAAGTTGTGCTCGGCGAATTGGGCTGCCAGCTGGTTGTCGGTCATTTTTTCAGCAATTGCGGTTTTGATTATTTCGATGATTTTGGCTTCTGCTGCTTCTGTTTCAGTAATAAAAGGTTTCATAATGTGCTCCTGTTTTTCTCGATAGTTGGAGAAGTTCTTCTTGTCCCTTCCTCCTAATATATATTGTGCAGGCCAGCAACGTGTTATGATCACTTTTTGGAGCCATCAGCATAAATAAATCAGGTATTTACCCTCCATAATCGACGATCTCGAAATAGTTTCATTTATTCAATATCCCCGCATTCCGCCAATTATCGCCCCTCACAGCCGCATACAACGGCCCTACCAGCCGCCCCACGCGCCACGATCTCGCTAAAAGCCCATATCTCGCGTCCTGCAAAACGCCTTTCCTCCCAGCAAATGAGCGTAGAGGATTTTGAGACAAAAAAAGACCCCCTAAATCAGCTCAGGACACCCCTTTAAAAAATATTGTGTTACTGCGGTTATTCGCTAAAATCCCAGCATTTTTTAAATTCAGCATCGCCCGTTTTTCTGACCCAGACATTCAGTTCGTGTTTGATTTTGCTGTCGCGAATTTCGTACCACAGCGCAGCGAGTTGCACCGCCCGGCCAATTTCATCTCCTACAGTCGTTTTGCGAATCTGGTCTGCAATAAGTCGATTTGTAGGGGAAAGCAAATGTCCGGCAGCACGGCCAGCCGGGCATGCTCCGGGGTTGTGATTTGTTCTCCTAACATGTCCTGTTGCAACACTGTATTCGTGTCCGTCGATCGAAAAGTCGCTGCCAAAGTTTTGAAGAGGCGCAGTCTGGTTCTGTGATTTGGTGATTTTCATGGTGTGGCCTCGGCCGCTCTAATCCGGCCCGAGGTGATAGCGTGTCCGCCGTTATATTTTCATTCCCTATTTTCTGTCTTTAAATCCTCTATCTGTCCCGGCTTCTCACTTCCTACGGTGGCCCTTAAGGTCGGTGTAGGGGTTCATCGCCATCTCTATTCTGCTACCGGCTGTACCTTCGCTGGCCGCCCCAGCTTTTTGCCAATGATCGGATTGCCTTCGCCGTCGACCTTTGGTATCCTCGGCTTGCTTTTACCCTTGGCGCCTGGGCGAGGCAGCTTGGAACTCTCTGCTAATCTGGAAAGCTTCTTTTCGGATTTTGAAGACCCTAGCAGAGCTCCGACATTTATCTCGGCCTCGAACTCGGTACTGCAGCAGGGGCATTTAATAGATACTGTTTTCATCTTGGTCTCCTAAAAGCCCCTGTCATGCGCGGGGCTGTGGATTGAGTGGTTAGTAGGTTATTTCCACCCTTTTTTCAGACTCTCTTTTGAACAGCAGCCCGCTGATGAGTTTACTCATCGTTTGCCAGCGGCCAAAAGATCCATACTGGTGGTCAGTGGTTTTGTCCTCAAAAATTGCGAATTCCTGATCAGTTATTTCGACAACCGACTTTATTTCGTTAGAATGAGTGTCCAGAATAGCACCTATATATGTACCATTTTCATCCTGTACCACTGCAACGAATACATCTTGGACCATCACGCCGGCTTTTAGTACCACATCATTGTTTTCATTGCGCCATGCGGTTTTAAGTTCTTTTGTAGTTTTCATAAGGGACTCCTCGGTATTACTGTTTTTTTGGAGGAGATCGCGCTTTTTTTCTACCTCTCGTTCTGTCTATACTATATATGTTGCATATCGCATACCAATAATAACAAACCGTACGTTATTATTAAATAGTGTGTTGTAACAGATACTTATGCGATTAACACTATTTGCCAGCCAATCGGGAGCAGAAGGTGCGGTGACGTTTATTGTCACAATTATTGGCTTAAAGTGACGTTTATTGTCATGCTATAAATTATCTAATAGTATTAGCTAGTTGCATGACTGTATTTTATATATAATCACGCTATTTGACAAATATCGTCACTGTATTAGATGTATAGTTTTCTGAACTAATGCCGGATATATATTAATTATTACCGGCATCTTCGCATGATATTATCACAAATAATACTGTTAGTTCAGCAAATGGCATACCTCTTGCCGCTTTTGCCCCACCCCGCATTCCGCAAATTATCGTCCCCTACAGCCGCCCACAATGGCTCTACCAGCGCCCCCCTGGGCCACGATCTCGCCCAACGCCCATATCTCGCGTCCTGCAAAATGCCTTTCCAGCCGCGCCTGCCAAGCATCGACCTCTCCGGCACCCCCGCCGAACCGAGCAAGGATCCACTTTAAGCCCGCTAAAACCCGTCCCGCTCAACCCTTCGCTACGCACGGAGCCATCCCGCCAGGCATATCCAAGATCTCGAGCTCGCGCCTCAGCCACCACCCCCGCAGACCGCCAATTATCGCAGATCATAAAGAATCCCACAGATAGCCCACAGCCGCAGCCTCTGCCGCCGCACCCGGAGGGAGATTGAATATAGAGGAGCCACCCGAAACCGAGGATGTCGAGGTTAAAGAGGATCTTGAGAGTAGTTATAACCGCAGGCGGACCTGAATATAGTGTTGACGCTGGTGTTACCGTGGGGCATACTATGAAAAAACGAGGAGGAATATATGCACGCCATCAAAACTTCAATTTCATTTGAGCCGGAGCTTTTCAAACATACCGATGAGGTCGCGCACGAGATGAAACTCTCGCGGAGCAAACTGGTCGCTCTCGCGCTGGAGAATTTTTTCGCGCAGGTGGAGAATAAGCGCCTGTTCGAGCAGATCAACGCAGCCCATGCCGACGGTCTTGATTCGACAGAGCAGACCTTTCTGAAGAATATTCGCCGGCAGCAGTCCCGTCGATCGGAGGGCACTTGGTGATTAACCAAGGTGATATTTTCTGGATAGAAATGGGAGAGCCGGAAGGATCTGGCCCGGGAGAGCGACACCCCCATATCGTAATTCAAAACAATTTGTACAACCACAGTAAAATCAGCACCACCATTGTATGCCCTCTCACCTCAAATCTTGAGCGAGCAAAATCACCTGGGAACGTGCTCATAGACAGAAAGGAATCAGGATTGCCGAAGCAAAGTGTCGCCAATGTCTCTCAGATTACCGTGATCGACAAGTCATTTTTGGAGGACTACGCCGGGAACGTCTCCGCCCGGAGTGTTGCCAACATCCTCAACGGGGTCAATCTTCTCCTACAGCCCCGAGATCCGGAATAGACGCGGCCGCCGGCGTCGATCCTGGGAGAGGACCCGCGCCGGCAGCCGCGGTGGAGGATTAAGCTTTTTTCTTCGCCTTCAGCATCGCTTTCACAGTCTGCAGGGCCTCTCCATCAAACAGATCGGCAATATCGCCCCTCTTCAGCAGTGCGTCTTGAAACTCACCGGAGATCGTTACCGCATATAACAGCGCCCTCTCCAACGCCGCCACCCGCATGGTCAGCGGGTCGATCAGCCCGAGCTTATCCTGTATGATTTTCTCGCCGACTCCGAGGAACGCCGCAACCTGGTGAATCCGCACATCCCGCAGCACTGGATCGGGATACCGCAGCAGGATCGGAAAGATTTCGCTTTCCACAGCCGCAACCCGCTCCGCTGTTCCTGGATGTGATCCGATCATTGCCGCCAAAATCCAGTCAAACCCGTCAACCCGCGCCAACGCCGTGATCCCAGCCAACCCTTTTTCCCTCACCAGCGTGTCCGGATCCTCGCCGACCGGCAATACCGAGATATAAGGGATTATCCCCCCTTCGATCGCAAGCTCGATGCCGCGCCGAGCAGCTGCCTGCCCCGCAACGTCCCCGTCATACAGAAACAGCAGCTTTTTCGTCAGCCGCCGTAACCTGGCAACGTGATGCGCCGTCAGCGCCGTACCGCAGGTAGCCGTGGTATTCGCTGCCCCGCCCAGGGCCATTGAGATCCGATCGAATTGACCTTCAACGACTATTGCCATTTTCGCAGCCCTTACCGCCTCCGGGTCGAGCTGGAAGAAGGTCTCGCCCTTCCTAAAGATCAGAGATTCCGGGGTGTTCATATACTTAGCCCCTTCTTTTCCACCCCACGGCGCCAGCCTCCCGGTCAACGCGATGATCTCGCCCTTGTCGGATTTTATCGGCAACGTGATCCTACCGGCCAAAAAATCGCCGAACTTCCCCTCCGGATAAGCCCGCACAATCCCGACCGTCACCGCGGCATCCATCAAACCAGGCTTGATCTTTTGCCACACCGGCCGAGCCGCGTATCCAATCCCGATCGCATTAGCCTGTTCCAGCGAGATTCCCCTTGCCGCAAGATACTCCCGCGCCGGTGCCCCGAGCTCGCCTTGGTTCAACTGCCACGCATAATACGCGCTGGCTTGGTCGAGCACCCGGTGCAAGTCCCGGTGCTGATCCTGCGGCAGGGCATCAGCTTTTTCAGGAATTGCAACCCCAACCTCCCGCGCCAGCCCCTCCAGCCGATCGCCGAACTCTGCGACCCCGTGCGTCAACCCGTAGAAGTCGATCGCATCGCCGTGCTTGTCACATCCAAAACATTTGAATTTTTGCCGACCGGGCGAAACCCGGAATGACGCCGATTTCTCCGCGTGAAACGGGCAACATCCAACATAGTCCGCCCCCGATTTCGACAATTTAACCGTCCGGCCGACATACTCCACCAGATCCACCCTTTGCAGCACATCTTCCTTCAACCCCATCTCTTACCCCCCACTGATAACCCTCTATCTCTTGAAGACGCGGCTAGCCCGTATTTTCACGCCGACGCAAAATAATCTCACCCGCAGAAGCAGCAGCTCCCGCCGGATCTTCGGGAACAGCGCCGCCCAGGAGACTCCGGAGACATACAGCTCGCCAGTGCCCACTGTGGAGACCGCGCAGCCCAGGCCGATTTCGGGACTTACATTCCCTAAAACTCCCCAGGCATAAGCCCTCGCCTCAGCCAATGTCGTAAACTTTTTCTGTTCCATCAGCTCATCCGCCATCCTGAAAACCATCCTGATATCCCTCTGCATACCCACCCCTCGCTTTTGAGCTCTCTAAAATCGTCCTATACCCTCTTATAGCGGTTATCCTGTGGATTCCTTCCATATGTCGTCGATTGAGGAGGCTCTGGTGCAGGGCAGGGTGGTGCTGGCTCCGGGCGAGGACGTAAAAAAACCACCGGGCGAGGATCTTGCCGGTGGCGGGGTGGTGCGGGGGAGGGGAATTTTGGTTAGCCGAGGTATTGCGATCGAGCCCAGGCCGATTTGACTGCAGCTGCGGCCCGGCGGCGCTTTTGGTTTTTGAGGGACTTTTCAACCGCCGCGTGGATTGCCTGATCTGCGGCGACGAGAGAGATTTTGGATTCTGGATTCTCATGTGCCAGTTGAACAGCCGCTATAATTGCCTGACTTCTTTTTATGTCCGATATCTCGGTGTATTGAGTACGTTTTAAACAGTAAACTTCCCGCCGTACCCCTTTTCGATTTCCCAAAAAAATTTCTCTCAAATTTGATTCGAGTGCGTGGATGAATTTTGGCAGAACTCTGATGTACGTAACCAATTTGCCGTTTTTGTAAATCTCGCCATACGCTTTATCGTTAATATTATGAATTAACGTAAAATCCCCAACCATCGGTCCGCTGGCATAAATCAACCCGCACCAGAACTTGCTTGTATTTATAGGTAGTCCCATAATTTCCCCCTCTTCATCCAGATTCTGTTCCCACTGTTATTGTGCAGGCCAGCAACACCACGACATTCCTTCACTATAAAGTGTTGTCCCCCTGCACATAACCTGACCCTCCAGCCTTTTCCACTTACAATAATCTGTTGCACCCCAAACATATCCGCTATTTAGCACCCAAACTCGCACATACACGTCGTTTTCCACCTGCCTCTCCACTCAACCCTCCCTGCCAGCCGATCTTTTCCAGCCCTGCAAAATCATCAAAACCGCCGCAATCCGCAACAACGTCGCTCCTAGCCAGCCTCACAGCCCACTCCGGACCCCGGCTCGATGCCCGCTCAGACCGGCACCAGGTCGCTAACCGGAAAAGATCCGGAAAAGCCGCGGATCGGGCGAGATAGAGGACTAGGGAGCACTTGGCGGAGCCGAAGAGGTGGCGGATAAGGAGGAAACTGGGGATTTTCAGGGAAAAGGGAGCTTGGAGGCGGGATACTGCAGGATCGGGGCGGTTGAATGCCGGAATCCGGAGGCGAGAGGCTGCACCAGGAGGAGCCGGAACTTCTGGATTTGAAATAGCGAAGATCCGGCGGGCCAGGCCAGGCTGTACCAGGGCGAGGAGGTGGCTGAAAGAAGAGGAGGAAGGAAAGGAAGGGAAATAGGGGATTTCAGGAGGTGTTGCCGTCGGGCGGGGATCTCGCGGGGAGGGCGAGGTTGTGGCGGTGCCGGTGCCGGTGTCGGACCCGGGGATCAGGGCGCACCTGGGAAAAGTTGCTGGAGACGAGGAATTGGCCGGCGGCGGGGATTCGGGATGGAGGAGCTTTCGGGAAGGGGTTGCTTTTGGCGGGGACGGTGGCCGTTGGGAGAGGAGAGAGACAGGAGCCGGAGGCGATCTGGCGGGAGGGATGCCGTTGGGAGGTTTTGGGGAAAGGGATGGCTATTCGGGGATTTTGGGGCCTTTTGCGGGAAATATAAAAAAGGGCTATTCGGGCCTTTGCGGGCCTTTGCGAGGACTTACGGGGCTATTCGGGCCTTTTCGAGGCCTATAAAGGCCTTTGCGAACGGAGCCTTCAGGAGGCACCAGGTGGAAAATAGGGGAGGCTTGCGGCGCGGGAAGGTTTGGCTGTTGGGGCCGTTGGGAAGGTTTTGGGAGACTTTTTGGGGGGGGCAAGCAGAAGGGCGAAGCACTGATGCGGGCGCCGATGGGCGGGCGAGCGAGCTGGTGGCTTTCAGGAGGAAGTTTCCGGGGTGGGAGGCGAGCCGCAGCGAGGCGGGCTTTGGCGGGGCAGGGTGGCGGTGGCTTTCGAGGAGGAGGTTTTGGGCGGGCGAGCTCGAGGCGAGGCTGGTGGCCGTCGGGGCAGGGCGGCGGTTAAGCAAGGAGCATTCGGGGCTTTCGAGATCCGGGCGATCGGTTAGGCGGGGCTGGCGTGCATTTGCATGCAGGAGGTTTTCGGGAGGGTTTTAAGTGGAGAGGTTTTCGGTGGGCGAGCAGTGATAGAGCTGGCGGTTAGGCAAGGCGCAGTGGGGCCGTTGGTTGGAGCTGGCGGGATCTCGCGGCGGGTGGCGGGCGAGCAGTAAGGGGGGTTGAGGTTGTGGCCGTTGGGAGGTTTTGGGAGGTGTTGATTTTAGACTGAGTTGCGAAGCAGCGAAGGCCGCGGTTTTTGCTGGCTGGGCGATCGGTGGCATTCGAGCAGTTCCCGTTCTGCAGAACACAGCGGTGGCTGGCGGATAGGCTTGAGGTTGCCGTGGGCGAGCAGTTGATTCCCAGTTGATTTTCAGTCGAGCCGCAGCGAGATGGCCGACCGGAGGGCGGGCAGGGCCGTTCCTCGTGCATTTGTGACCCGGGACCTTGCGGTTAGAGGTGGTGGCGGTAACCCAGGCGATCCAGCCGTCAGCGATGCGAGCGCCGCGCCGGTCATTCCAGAGTGTCTTCCGCCACTCTCTCCATTCCCTCTGCTATTTCACTGATCTAGCTCCACCACTGGCCTTTCCACCGGCCTTTCCGCCAGCCACCGTTTCAAAACCCCCCTCTTAAAGACCCCTGTTTCCAGACCTGATTTGGGCGCCGTGGGTGGCTGAAGCAGCGAGAGGGTGGCCGGGGCGAGGTCAGAACCGGAGCGGAGTTTGTGGCGTGAGACACAAACGTAGTGCAGGTGGCCTTATGCTGATGTGGAGCGGAGCCGGTAGGCGGAGCGGGCCTTTAGCCTTTGTGCCTTTGACTTTCGCCTTTCAGGTGCGGTGGCCAGTACAGCTGAAGGTGGCGGCTTGCGGGGTGGGGTGGTGGTCCGGCCAGAAGTTGTGCCATTCAGAACCAGGGTGGTGGTGAGGTGGGGGGGGACGCCTGGTGAAAGGATTGTGGCTGGCGCTAAAAGCTGGGCTGGTGGACTGCGGCTGGTGAAACAAGTGTTCATTGAGTCGAAAAGCAGTGGAGTGGGCTGAGGCCGTTCCTCCATTTCGGTTGTGCTTTCCAGCACAAACTTCATTCTGTCACTATATGTTGCGATTAGCGGGCATTGCCAGGTTAGGGGTGGTGCTAACAGCGTGATGTTGAGGCGGTGGAGATGTGTTCGCTGAGGGGCTGGTGGTCTTTTGAAAGGCTCGCTTGTGGATCTCACAATAAATGCAGAACATTGGAGGGGTGGGGGGTGAAGTGGTGATTCAGACGGATTTAAAACGATTTGAGAGGCAAAAGATCCCCAGAGGGCGGGGTGAGGCGTGTAAGTCTAGGCAAGATTCTGAGGCACCGGCGAATGGCTGCGTAAGGGGCTGGTGGCTTGCGGAAAAGAAGGGTTGTGGACTTGCCTTAAAAGCAGGACTTATAGCGGTGAAAGGGCAGTAAAACGCTAAAACATGGGCGTAAAAAGACCTATAAAATGGGAGCCATTCATTGATGTGTTATTAAGATTCTTAGCGAGGGCAGTTGGCCGCTGTTTTTGAGCAATTTTGACTTTGGGAGCCATTCCCTAAGCGTGGCGAGATTTTGCAGGCGCTGTTTGGGGGGTAAAATGGCCGATTTTAGAACCTCCCAGGAAGATAAGTCCGGTGAACCAGAACCAAATCTTATGTGATTTTCGGTGGCTAAAGGGGTAATTTGGCTGCCAAAACTACACATTTGGCAGAGATGTCCTCTTTATCGAAAAAACTACCATTTTGAGGGTGCGGGGTTTAGCTGTCAATATTTAGCTAGTGATTTTACGTACTTACAATGTCATTTCGGACAGATCAATCCCTGACAATCCCTGTCGGGCTGTTCCGGACCAATCTCTGACAAACGGATCCACGACGATCCCGGCTGTTCTTTCGCGGACCAGGGAAAGTCCGACTTGGTACAATCTGACCATTTTGTCCAAAAAGAGACCGGCTTGTACCCGACCACCCAGCCAAAAGCACTCAAATTCATCAATTATTAGCAAAAAGCATCCTTAATGTTAATTTATATTTAACTTGGCCATTTGTGGTTTGCCTGAAATAAATAATTCATATCCTTATGTTTATTAGATAGTTAACCCTCTTTTTTGGGCAGATTGTACCAGAGAGGAAAGCTTTTGGCCAGATTGTCCACTGTCGATCCGAGACAATCCAAAACGATCCTTAGTCTTTTCAGTTAGTTAGCCGTTTTGACTGAATTTACGTCTTAATGAATCACTCTTATTGCCTGGCAATAACCGTAAATGTCTTGGCATGATTTTTATATTTCATGGCTTTTGGTAAAATATCGATCAGATTTTTGTGAAATAAAAACAAAAAACCGCTGATCAGTTGCTCCTAAAATATTGGAGAGGCTGAAAAGCGGCTGTTTTGATCAATGATTTTCTATTTGATTAAATTGGTGCGGAATTTCCGGCAGTCCTTTTAGCTTTTTCTGCCGCCAACCGGACCCTCCCAGCTGCGATCCTTCGGAGTTTTTGAACTCTATTGCTATTGTCTGGAGTGTTTTGCACATTGTATCTCCTAAACAAATATTCCATCACAGATGAACTGCCGATCTCAGGTGCCACAGAATATAGCTGGATATAGAAATGTAACACTCGTAATTCCCACCGTTGCAGCTGTTCGGGGTCTTCAGAGCGGTGCCTTTCCTCCAACCCCTTCCGGTGCTTGCGCCTAATTTCCGGAGTTTCTTTTGCCAGATCCGCAGCTAACCGCCTGACGGCATGTGCTTTATCCCAGTTATCTGTCGTGTAGGCAGGTGCCCGGAACTTCTCCCAAAGCCCGTTCATTGTCTCATCACTTTTGATTCCGGCCAGTTTTGCATAGGATGCCGAGTAAATTTTGATGGTCCGGCGCTCCCATTTCTTATAGCAAAAATCATCGGCGGAAGCAGCTAATCTACGCCTGTTTGAGAGCGTGAACTCTTGCAGTTGTAGGCGTAGTAATTCAGAATCGCAATAAACTGCCCGCATTTTGATGATAACGTCACGATCTGCCGGTGTGAAATCCTCTATTTTTTGAGGCACCACTTTTTGCCGCTTCAACGCAGACAGATAATTGGTGGGGATTCCCATTTCTGCGGCCAGAGCCTGATGTGGGGTTAAGGTTCCAATCGGTTCTTTTTCCAGGGGTGTTTTTAACTGTTTATTCGTTTTCATCGTAAACCTCCTCTCCATACTCGAGCTCCCAATCAGCCTCAATTTCCAATTCTTCCGGATCTAATCCTTCTATTTCCGTTTCGTACTCAATAACATTTTCCGCTACTATTTCAGTAATTTCCAATTTCCCACTACCGCCGGCAACCCCGTTCAAATACCTTCTTTTCGCTATTTTTCGGATATCTCCAACCTGGACTGCTGAAAGCACCACCCCGTACCGGCCTAACACCGCCTTCTGGATATCTTTTATTTTTGGCAATGACACTCCAGAGACGTATAACTGACCGTACGTCCGCCCGTATTCGTAATTGAGCCACTGATGCCATTCCGGCTTGAGCTTGCTTACTGCAGTTATCAAGATCTCCCGTTCTCCAATGGTTTTTACCGACAACCCCGCCAGCACATGTTCCTCCCGCGCCCACGCCCGACTGTAGCGTGACATAAAATAGTGGTCGCTCTCGGATATAAATTTCAGATCCACCAGATGTAGAGGGATCACTTTCAGCCTTTGCAACTCTCCGATAGCCTTGACCGGCAATTTATACTTTTTCGCATACGCACTTTGCAAGACCATTTGTGCTTTTTCTTCCTCAGTTCTAACTTGTCGTCCCCCAACTTTTATTGTTTTCATTTCGGGCCTCCCTATAATTATTTATAGCCAGTAGTCACTATCTATTGTCCAGGCCAGCAACGCTTTTCCGGTGGATAACTCCAAAAAAAAGCCTCCCAATTTAAATCAGGAGGCTTCAGTACAATCAGCTATTCTGAATATTCGCTATTTAACAGGCCCTTTCCCAGCCCACAGCCCATGATTCTGCTCCACTTTTTTTATTCTTGAAATCAGCCCGTTGTTTTTGTATTTCTCCAAATAAGCGAGATTGTTGGTGAAAAACCTAGATTTAAGCGGCAAATACATCGCTCTATCTTTTTTCCCACCGGCCCATATCAGGAGAAATTCCCCGCCATTCAAGTAACCCGCAGGCAGCAAATCCTCTCGTAATGCACCGATCTTTTTCAATTCAGCTCCAATAAATGCCATCAGATCTTTTTTCCGGTCCGGCACAGTCTCGATAACATCAATTACCAACCACGGTTCAGGTGTCTGCTCTTTTGCCCACTTTTTCAACTCTGCAAAAATGGCCTGCGGTGAAAAGTAGATCACGTCGTTGGACATAGAGAACGCCGGCGGCAACGTGAATGGGTATTTGTATTGCCGATTTATCTGCGGTTTGAGCCGCGAGATGAACTCCAAAGCGTTGAAAAATGGAACTTTTACATTTTCAGGATTTGGCACTCTACCCTTTTCGATCTCCACCCGGTCCTCTTTTGCCACATAGGTGCTGTTGCTTTCCGGAGTTACAAAACTGCCGGCCTCATTATTCCCGGCCGCTTTTGTATCTAGCGCCCTGGCCGCAGCGTCCGCAATTTTCAGTGCGGTGAGTAGCCCAAACTCCTCTTCCGATCCGTGATGGTGTTTTACCGCTTTGGCAACTAGGTCCAATTCAGGGTCGTTGAGAAATCCCTTCAGCCATTTCTTCAGCATTTGCGCACTCCGTACGGCATGCATCGACGGCACATAAAAACGAAAATTTAACTGCCCCTCCGGCATTTTGCCGACATCATGAGCCAAGGCAGCGATCAAAATCAAACCGGCGCTGGTCAGCGACATAGCTGAAAGCTGCAACCCTGCGTTCTCGGCGTTGAGCGCGCACGTTGCAACATGGATTGAGTGATCCCTCAGACTAATATGTCGGAGTGCTAATTTTGAGTAGGGATTAAAAATCGACGATGCGTCACCACCAGGGCCGTCGAGCGCAGTCAGCAGAATTAAAACGCTGGCTTTGTGATCCGGCTCCAGTCTCTGAACCTCCGGCCAGCTCCAAAACTGATTGATATTGTCGTGAATGAATTTCATCTTACGCCCCCTTTTAATCCGTCAATGTTCTGTTTTTGTTCACTTTTTACTAACTGTTAAAACATCTGTTCAACATTCAGCCTGATGCCTTCGGGCAATTTTTTTGGTGCTCTCTTCGATTTAACCACTGGTTCGACCTGCCGCGGGATCAGCATTTCGTCTACGTTCAGCGTTATTGCTCCTGCATGCATGCTCGGGGTAGCTTTGGGGGTCGATGAATCTGTGATCGTTTTAGCCACATGCTTTGCTTTAGGCTGTTTCGCCGCTGGAGCGCACGGGGAGACAACGCCAAGAGCCTCAAATAGAGGGTTTTTGTGGCTTGGGTCAAAATACGCCTCAACTGCGAGCTGGACAGCCCGTGTCAACATTTGCGCCCCGAATTTCGTTCTGATGAAATCCATCGTCTCTACTGCTGATCCAGTGGCCGTGAATCTCATCCGGTATTCTTTTGATTCTGTGTTGTTGTTTGTCGTTTTCATTTTGAACGCTCCTGTTTCGATTTGGTTGGCCCATAGTGGGCCTCTAATTACAATTGCGCAGGCCAGCAACAAAATAATCGTAGGGGGGTGGGTAGTTAGCTCCTCCTGAGATACAATTAGCGTATCCAACCAATTACTGGAGGTTATATGCTGATTGACAAGGAGAGCTTTCCGAGCACCCATCGAAAATTTGTTCTGCAATTTTATGATGATGCAGCATGTTTAGCGTATCTGGAACAGTTGCGGTGGCCTGATGGCTTCTTTTGCCCCGT
>Ga0209123_1001326_pt1 | contig 25015 bp, 22 predicted proteins | sample BarGraIncu00431A_FD_184500 | JGI IMG/M metagenome (GOLD analysis project Ga0209123, IMG submission 184500) | Arctic peat soil microbial communities from Barrow, Alaska, USA - Barrow Graham LP Incubations 004-31A (SPAdes) (version 2) | ecosystem: Environmental > Terrestrial > Soil > Wetlands >...
CTGGCTCGTTTCCATCAATAGTCCAGTATCTTTTAAAAAATTCTGCAAGGTCCTCTTGCAGATTTTAATATTATATTCCTTCTGTAAATGAAGCAACACATTTTTTATATTTCGGCTGTGAAGCTCCAGTTGTATTGCGATCACTTCCTCATACCCTTTTAAACGAGTTTTTACACCTCGTCCAGGTAAAATTGGAAGAGAGTCCAGCCCACTTTCAGCCCAGTCATCAAGCCATCGCTCTATTGTTCTGCGACTTACCCCAAAAACTTTCGATAGATCAGTAATCGTTAGTTTTTGATGGCTTAAAAGCAAGCAGTGACTACGTTTTCTGGTGCTGTTATCGACGGCACTCTTGTATAGCACTTCAAGTGCTATAATCTCCTCTGTTTTCAGAAATACATATCTCATAATGAGATAAATGTACAACAATTATTTAACATTACCAAATAAATACGACATTATTTTATACTTATTACTTATATCGTAGCCGATGCCTATTTTTCAAAGAGACCAATTGTTAAAGCCATAAAGCCATCAGGTCTTGAGTTCATTAGCCGTTTAAGAGATGACAGTGTTTTGAAGTACAAGTTTACGGGAGAACGAACGGGTAAAAAAGGAGCTCCAAGAAAGTATGCTGGTGTGGTGGACGTTCATAACTTTAACCCCAATCACTTTTCATTAGACCTGTCAACCGAGGAGATTACAATCTACTCATTAGTTGTTTATTCCAAGGCATTTAAAATGGACATCAAGTTGGCCATTGCGATATTTTATAAACAAGGCGTAGAGATGGCAAGAAAACTATACATCTCTACGGATTTGAAGCAAGCCGGTGAAAAAGTTGTTCTCTACTATCAGTCACGTTTCCAGATTGAATTTCTGTATCGGGATGCAAAGCAGTTTACTGGTCTGACTAACTGCCAGGCAAGAAGTAAAAACAAATTGGATTTTCACTTTAATGCAGCACTTACATCGGTAAATCTGGCAAAACAAGACTGGTTGGTTACTAAAGGCAAAGTGAATAAACCATTCTCAATGTCCGACTATAAAACAATGTATAACAATAATTTGATGCTCGAACGATTTATGTGCAGGTTCGCTATTAACCCTAACACGCCAAAAAATCAAAAAATCGTCAAAGAACTATTGGATTATGGCAAAATTGCCGCTTGAAATTTAACGAACTATTGGTTTAATACACTTGTTTAAATTTCAATGTCTTTAATTACCCAAAAATCTGAAGTTAGTTTACTGAAAAAGAAATCATAAGGCATATAAAAATATCCTTTATCACCCCATCCAGTACCCCATGAATTGCGAACGATAATCCATTTCTTTGCATCATCATATCCAACGGCAGCAACAGCATGACCACCTAAAACTTTCTCATTTGCAGCCGGCATTGGCATAATCCCCGTCTTTGCGATATCTGGTCCTTCAAACGATGTATAAACAGTAAATCCAAATACAAACACATCGCCTGCTGCCAGACAAGCCCTTACCGAATTCATATCCTGACCTACTGAAGAATATACTTTTGACTGATATTTCAGTGCTTCAGTATAAGCAGTTTTGGTAGGTTTCTTTTTGAACTTTGCAATGACGTAAGGCCAGGTAGTCTCTTTACAGGCTCCAAGCTGATTAACTGACTTTACTCCGTCTCTGATCATCGCTCCTGCATCAGAGTTAACGGTTCCTTCCATTACTCGCTCATTGTAATAAATAAAGAGTCGGGAAGGGACAAAAGGGGTCATTAGTTTCTTCTTGATCTGCTCGAATTCCAATGCGCCAGCTATTGCATTTGCAGTGCATGAACCAAGCTGACCCTGATCATAGACTGGAGGACAATTAGCCCTTAAATCCACTTTTGCAGGCAAAACTGCCGGAGCAGTTACTTTATACTGAAAGTCTCTTTGGTCCTGGAGATCAGGTCTCCATCCATAAATTTGATTGCTCATGTTTTAAATGTTTAAATTAATAATTACGTTGCCTCAATAATTGTTAATACCCTTAGTACATGACAAAAATATAAATAACTGATTGTCAGTAAAATAAATTTTTAAATATTTGGATAATGCCTTGAATATCATTATCATACAATAAATTACCACATCTCGAAGTAAGAAATATGACATTCAGGTTAGAGGCTAAAAGTAGTGAATTAGTATCCATTTTCCATCATCTTTTGGGATGGAATTTGGCAAGGGTAAAGTTCTTTGGCTTATTTATTTGAGCTCTTTGCAGGGTTCAAACTGTTTGCTTTGAAAAACTGGCTGCCAGCTTTGATGCAGACGTTAGGGTTGATTCTTCTTTACGCAGGATATAACGATTTATGTCTGACTATCTGCTTGATACGAACCTTATAGCTCGCTTTGTGTTCGCATTGCTACCACATAAGCCCCCTTATCATCTGTCATTGGATAGAACAAATTGGAAGTTTGGAACGACTAACATCAATGTTTTAGTTCTCGCAATTGTTTATCAAGGTGTTGCCTTCCCGGTATTGTTCACCATGATGCCAAAATTCGGCAATTCATCCACAGGTGAGCGTATTGAACTGATACAACGCTATATTGATTTATTTGGCATTCAAACAATTGATTGTTTGCTGGCTGACAGAGAGTTTATTGGCAATCACTGGTTGGCGTATCTCAATTTCAGTAAGATTAGATACCATGTCAGAATTCGAGAGAATTTTTGGGTCATTATTCCCCAAAATGGACATCTCGTAAAGGCTTCATGGTTATTTAATCATTTAAAGACCAATCCATATGAGGTTCGCCATGGAATCGTTTATGTCAATGGACAATTGTGTTATTTATCTGTTTCGAAAGTCAAAAACAAACAAGGCGTGCCAGAATTCCAGATCATTGTTTCATTCAACAAACCAGATGAAGCTCAGTCAGTATACAAAGAACGTTGGCAAATAGAAACTGCATTTAAAGCACTAAAAACATGTGGTTTAAATATTGAAGATACGCATTTGACGGATATTGACAGAATTAATAAGCTCTTTGCATTAGTATTGATTGCTTTTGTTTGGGCCTACAAGGTTGGAATATTCTTAGATTCTCTTCGCCCAATCAAGATCAAAAAGCACGGGCGATGAGCTCAAAGTTTATTCAAATATGGATTAACATATCTGGCAAATGTGTTGTATTTTAATGATATAGATAAATTTAGTCAATGTTGTAATTTTTTGTCATGTACTTAGTAAAAATCTACTATCCTTAAGCTAAGTCTGCTGTGATTTTTTATTTGCCCTGATTATTCCTTTGAAATTAACATGCTGCAAAACATGAAAAAAAATATTCGTATACTGTATATTGTATACAAATTAGTTTAATTTTGAACAATTAATTTTAAACTATGCTATATGAAAAAAAGATTAGTCGCATTATTGCTCTTTCTAGCAATAGTGACGTATGCAGCGTTTGCACAAACCAAAACAGTAACAGGGATTGTCAAGGATGCCTTAGGCGAAAGCATACCAGGAGTATCTGTTGTAATTGAAGGCGAAAGTAGAGGAACTGTAACAGATGCTAATGGTGAATTTAGCCTTATCAATGTTTCGCAATCAGCAAAATTAAAATTCAGATTTATCGGAATGAAGGAGCAAGTTGTTTCTGTAGGCACAAACTCCAAATTAAACATTACGTTAGCAACTGAAGTTTCGGAAGTTGATGAAGTGGTGATTGTTGGGTATGGCAGCCAGAAAAAGGTTAATGTACTTGGAAGTATTTCAACAGTTAAAATGGAAGAGTTGAAAACTGTATCAACACCAACCGTTGCACAGTCAATAATGGGACGGGCAGCTGGAGTATTTGTTAAAACAAAAAGTGCGCAGCCAGGTGATTATTCAGGAATCTCATACAACATTAGGGGTTTTGGAGATGCTCTGTTAATTATAGATGGTATGCCTGCTTCAAACGAAGAGTTTCTCTTATTAGACCCAAACGATATTGAGGAGCTAAATGTTTTAAAAGATGCAGCAACAGCAGCAGTTTACGGCGCAAGAGCAGGTAACGGAGTAATCCTTATAAAAACTAAGCGGGGCACACAACAAGCTCCCAAGTTTAGTTATAATGCAAATTACGGAATGCAAAAATTGACAATGTTGCCAAGTGCCGTTAATTCATGGCAAAATGCACAATTTGAAAATGTAGCTCTTGAAAATGCCGGTTTAGCACCAAAATGGTCGCAAGAAGTTATTGATAAATTTAAAGCGAATAATGACCCTAACTATCCTAATACCGATTGGTGGAAACTGACCCTGCGAGACTTTGCTCCTCAAACTCAACATAATATAAGTGTTAGGGGTGGTTCAGAAAAGGTTAAATATTTCGTTTCTGGGGGTTACTATTATCAAGAAAGCTTATTTCGCTCAAACGACTTGAAAAACAATAAATATAATTTGCGTGCGAATGTAGATATTGCTTTAACTGATAAAATGGATTTAGGAATAGATCTTTCAATTCTTGAAAATGACTACATCGGACCTAGCTGGGATATGGCTTTTAATAGTACTTTAGGACATTTGGGAGTTATGCAGTTACTCTATCGTTCACGACCACAATATCCCGCAACATATCCAGATCCAACCAAATTTCCGGCAATGGGTAATGATGATCTTAATCCTGTCTCTGCAACAAAGATTGATCAAGTTGGTTATTATAAATGGAATTCATTTACGTCAGATAATAAATTTACGTTATCTTATAAATTACCTTATAGTTTCAATGTTAAAGCTATATTTAATTATAAGCGAACTTTTAAACGTGAAAAGCGGAATGAAAAGCTTGCACCGGCATACTGGTACGACTATGATGCACAGGGGAATATTGTCTATCATAACCATAGGAATTATAACAAATATAACTGGTTGCAGGAAGATTTTACTGGAGGACAGGCAGTTAACCAGCAATATATCCTTTCCAAGAACGCCGAATTTGGTGATCACAAGATGAACTTTTTAGCTGTTTATGAGAACCTTTCAAGTAGAGGAGATATGTTTAATGCATCAAGAATTCGCTATCAATTCGATGTAGATTATTTATTTGCTGGACCCGATAAGGATAAATCCAATGATGGAAGAGGTTGGCAGGATGGACGAATTGGTCAAATATTAAGTATTGACTATCGTTTCAAAGAAAAATACCTGTTAGGCTTTAATGTAAGACGTGACGGTTCTCCAAAGTTTCCTACAGAAACACGTTGGGGTATTTTCCCTTCAGTATCGGTCGGTTGGAGAATTTCAGAGGAAGATTTTATAAAATCAAATATCCCCATCATTAGTAATTTAAAACTTAGAGCTTCTTGGGGTAAATTGGGTTACGACCAAACTGGTAACTTTCAGTATCTTTCAACCTATTCTATAATGCCTGCATCCTTAATGATTGATGGTGTTGTTAATTCAGGAATTAATGGCGATAATATTCCCAATTTTAATATCACATGGGAAAAGATTACGACTTCCAACATTGGAGTTGATTTTGGTTTGTTTGATAATAAATTTAGTGGTTCTATTGATGCGTTTTATCGTAAACGTTCAGATGTTCTTGGTAAAAGACAAATTTCTTTTCCCGATATAGTTGGAGCAGCAATGCCAATGGAAAACATAGAAGAATACAGTAATAGGGGAGCTGAGCTTTCGTTAAATTATAGAAAAAAACTGGGAGATTTTTCTTTTGAAGCAGGTGCAAATGTCTCTTATACTCGCGAAAGGATCGAGTATGTAGATCAGCCTGAATATGCTTCTGAAGAAGAACGAAGGCGCCTTAATAAAATCGGACAATGGTCGGATTCCCGTTGGGGTTATTTAGCTGACGGTGTATTCACTTCGCAAGAGGAAATTGATACTTGGGCTGTAATTGACGGAAGGAACAATGCGTCAGTGAATACTGGAGATATTAAATATATTGATTATAATGGCGATGGCGTAATTAACAGTGCCGATAATGTTATTATTGGAAGAGGAACATCGCCCGATTTAATCTTTGGATTAAATGGAGCGGTTTCCTGGAAAGGCATAGATTTTAGCATGTTATTGCAAGGTGCCGGATTGTATGATATACATTATGGTAAAAGTGCCGACTTAAGTGATCCTTTTATGGGGGGTAATGCACCAATTTTAGAAATGTACAATAATTCGTATGTATCGGAAAACAATTGGGGCATACCTGTCAACAAAGACCCACATCCACTTTTCCCCCGTTATTACTGGTCTTCCTATTCGACTCAGAACAAGAATGTTAATTCAAGTTTCTGGTATAAAGATGGAACTTATCTGCGATTAAAAACAATTGAGTTAGGTTATACTATACCTAAGAATATAATAAATCGATTCGGTATGAATAACTTGAAATTTTATTTTTCGGGATATAATTTGTTAACTTTCTCCTCATTAAATTTTTATGATCCTGAACTTGAAGGTGGAAGTGATGTGAATGTGGAAAGATATCCACCTACTGCAACATACAGCTTTGGATTGATTTTAGATTTTTAAATTAAATAAAGATGAAAAACAAGATATTATTAATTGCGGTTATTACTGCCTTAGCAGTTGTTTACAGTTGTGACAATGTTCTTGATCGGAAACCTCTTGATAAAATTTCGGATAGTGAAGTTTGGCAAAAGGAATCATTGCTGCAAGGTTATGTCATTGACCTTTATAACCGTTTCCCTTCTTTTTCTTTAGAAGCCAGTCATGATATGTTTCAATATGCTGATGAAGCTACCCGAAGCGAGGGAAATGAAAATCCAATTACTCTAGGAACAATGGACAAAAATAATGTACCTGCGGCAATGGAATATTGGGATTACGAGTATATTAGAGATTGTAATACCTTTTTGGAAAAGATAAATGAAACTCCTTTATCAGCAGAGGTTAAACAACAGTTAGAAGGTGAAGTTAGAGTGATGAGAGCAGTTGCCTATTTTGAAATGGCAAAACGATATGGAGGAATTCCCCTTATCACCATCGTAATTGACCCAAACAAAGAGATTGATAGCGAATTGAAAAAACGGAAAAAAGAGGTTGAAATATATGATTTTGTTGATTCGGAATTAACAAAGGCAGTTCAATTACTTGAAACAACAGTTAAAATAAAGCCGACAGCACGAATTAATAAATGGGCAGCACTTGCGCTGCAAGCGCGCGTAAACCTTTGGGCAGCGTCAATTGCAAAATTTGGTAAAGTGGAACTTGATGGACTTGTTGGAGTTCCATCCACTCGTGCAAATGATTTCTATAAAAAAGCCTCAGATGCTTCCTCAGCTGTTCTAAATTCAGGCTTGTATTCTTTATACAATGGTGATACTGACAAATCAAAAAAATATCAGAACATTTTTTTGGTTGAAGGAAACAGTGAAATAATATTTGCAAAGGAGTACAACGGTGTGGAAATAAAACACGATTGGGACTACTGGAAAGCTCCTGCCCGTTTTGCCAGCGGCCAAGGCTCAAGATGTAACCCTACAATTGACTTAATTCTTAAATATGAAAATATTGATGGTTCGGTGGAAGATTATACTCAATATTTTAACGAAAACTACCTGTTTGATAGCGGAATGGATATTTTTAAGAAAAAAGATCCACGTTTGTTTGGGACCGTGTTATTTCAGGGCTCATATTTTGTAAATGATTATATTCAGACATATGAAGGTATTGATACCGGATTTGTGGCTAATCCGCTTAACATAGTTAATAATCCAAACTTAAGATTTGATGGTGTTAATCAAGTTGGTGTGGATTCCCGGCTGGTTGTGGGGGACGATAAAACTACAAATTCGGGATTTTTGATTCGTAAGTGGTGTGATGAACCAAATCTTCCCGTACCTGCTTCGCAAAGCCAGGTTGATTGGATTATAGTTCGTTTGGCAGAGGTATATATTACCAAAGCAGAAGCAGATTTTAATCTTGGCAAAACTGCAGAGTCAGTTAATTCACTTAATGCGACTCGTGAAAGAGCAGGAATTAGCCTGGTTAACGAGAATACAATAAGTATGCAAAAAATTCAAACTGAATGGATGGCTGAATTTGCTTTCGAAAATAAAAGGTATTGGGATTTGCGCCGATGGAGAATTGCAGAAAACGTACTAAACAAACAGTTTGGTGGATTAAAAATTATTTGGCACAAAAAGTCGAATAAGTATTATTTCTTGCCACTTAATTGTGAACCTTTTAACAGGGTTTTTAGGTCACAACACTATTATAATCCAATTACTACATTAAGAATAAACAACAATTCCTCGTTAACACAAAATCCTTTGTATTAATTTAATAAATTTTGGAAGATGAAAATATATAGAAATTCAAAGCTTTTTATATTGATTTTTTTATCTATAATTATGTTGAAATGCAACTATGAAGTTACAGAATTCGGATTCAACGGTTCCATTAAAGGCATAGTAAAAGATAATAGTGGTGGTCTGCTTCATGGAGATTTGAACAGTAATAACATTGTAGTAAATCTTTTAGGCGATGGAGAAAAACAATCCATTGAAATTCGATTAAAAGGTGACGGTACATATGAAAATATTAAGATGTACCCCAAAAAGCATAAAGTTTGGATCGTTGGTCCTATTGTTAAATCCGATACTCTGTCCGTTGATTTTAGCGTTGAATCCAATATTGTTAAAGATTTTACAGTTACTCCACTAATTTCACCTAAAGTTATAAACGGAACAGTTAACGGAACCTCTATAAATGTTGAATATATAATTGTTGGCAATGAAGGTAACTCAGTTAAGAAAATGGAGATTTATTGCAGCACTGTACAATATCCAACAGTGGCAATTGGTTCTCGCGAGAATGTCTATTTTACCAAAATTGTTCCTTTAACATCACTTGCAGGAAATATTACAATTAATGGACTGGTATCAGGTACTAAATATTTTTTAAGAATTGGTGCCCAAGCTAATACCACGGCATTAATGAATTACAGTAATCAGATTGAATTAATAACTTCAAATTAGTTATTTGAATTATTGGTTTGAAAATCAAATTATTGAATGGCGTAAAATAAGTTACTTTCCTGGGAAAATACCAGGAAGGTAACTTCAAAGAAAAACTATCGAAGGCATGTCTACCGATTCAGTAGAAAAAAGTTGTTATTTCTGTAGTCCTCAAAACGCAAATGAAGTTTTTTTGTTTTCATACTTTATCAGATAGTATTTGTGACAATTAGTTATAAATTAGGGTTTTGATTTTCACTAAAAAAAAATGGGATTATCGTTTATTGTAGAACAAAAAAAAATAGTTAAAACAATGGAAATTCAACATCAGGATTTAAGCTACGAAATATACAAACAGTTGAAAATTAAAATTTTAGCCAACGAATTTAAAGCTGGTTCAAAACTCAAGCAGGAACAAATTGCTGCCAGTTTTGGTGTTAGCCGGATGCCCTTGTACCGGGCTTTTCAAATGCTCGAAAACGAAATGTTGATTGAAAGTATTCCTCGACGAGGTTATTTTATAACAAAAGTAGATCCCTCGAGATTGATTGATGCGTTTGAATGCCGTGAAGCACTTGAGGGAATTGCGGCTCGTCGTGCCGCGAAAAACATCACCGGTGATCAATTGGAATATATGAAATCACTCTTCGAAAAATTTATTGGTGAAAAAGAAATTAAAGTATCGGAATATCTTGAATCGGATCAGGAGTTTCACAACATGATAATAAAAATAAGCGGTAACCAAATACTTAAAAGGCTCGAAATACTGGGCAATAATACCATCCAGACCTTCCGTGTTGGATTGTTGCGACCGCCAAACGAAACATTGTCAGAACATTTGGGAATTCTTGATGCATTTGAAAAAGGAGATGGCGAACTGGCCGAAAAACTGAGCAGGGAGCATACCCGTATTGGGACAAATATTCTTATAAATAAATATAAAAAGTAGAACCTCAAAAAATCAATGAAACGAACCATAATTCCAATACGTTTTGTCCTTGTTTTCAGTACATTCTTGCTTACTGTTTTGCTCTTTGTAGATCGTGCCTGCATTTCTGCAGCCAAAGATGACATTTCATCCGATCTTGGTTTTGGTATGACTGATTTCGGTTGGATTATGGCAGTTTTCACCTTGGGATATGCTTTGTTTCAGGCACCTGCCGGTAAACTAGCCGACAAACGTGGTGCCCGTATTGTGATTACCAGTATTGTGGGCATCTGGTCTTTTCTGACAGCCTTTACCGGAATGGCATGGAATTATGTGTCTATGCTGATTATCCGATTCCTTTTTGGAGCCGGTGAAGCAGGTGCCTATCCCGCTCTTTCGCAGGTAGTTTACAACTGGTTTCCAATCAATGAACGCGGAACCATTCAGGGCATCAATTTCTCGGGTTCGAGAATTGGAGCTGCATTTGCCATGCCTTTGGTTGCTTGGATGATCAGTGAAATTGGCTGGCGGCATACTTTCATGGTATTTGGGGTATTGGGAATATTATTCGGAATTCTTTGGTATCTGATTTTCCGGGATAAACCAGAAAAAACAGGGTTTATTGGCAGAGAAGAGGTTGATTACATCAAAAAGAACCGGCAACAATCAAATTCCGGACAAATAATGGAACTTCCTTTCAGTATGATCATGAAATCATCCACAATGTGGAAAACCATGGTGCAATATATTTGTAGCAATTTTACTTTTTATTTTTCATTAACCTGGATGTATTCCTACATTATGGAACGATTTCAACTAGGTGTGATTGAAGCTGGATTTTATACATCTCTTCCGCTTGTTGCCGGAGCAATTGGTAATTTGCTGGCTGGTGTTCTGGTCGATTCCATTTACCGAAGAGGAAAATGGAAACTTTCCCGTCGTTTGCCTGCTATTTTAGGATTTGCCATATCAGCCGCAGGAATGATCATGGTCACTCAGGTTTCATCGCCTGTGCTTTCCGTTGTTTTTATGTCGCTGGCTATATTTGGAGCAGATATGACCCTGAGCCCTTCCTGGGCTTTCTGCATCGATATCGGAAAGGAAAATGCAGGAGTAGTTTCGGGAACTATGAATATGGCTGGAAATCTTGGAGCCTTTGTTACCATTATTGCCTTTCCGTACTTGTTTAAATGGACCAACCATTACGAACCTTTTTTTATGATCTGCGCTGGATTAAGCCTGGTGGCGATTGTGATGTGGTGGACTATGAATCCAGAAAAATCAATATTGAACGAATCGAAAATCAATTAATAAATCAGAAATGAAACGAACGACCTTTATAGCATTCTTATTGACTTTTGGCTACCTATTTATCACTTGTAATTTTAATGCCATAGCAAAGAAAACACCCCAAACAATTGTTTCAATAAATGGCGAAAAATTCGTGATTAATGGCATACCAACTTACAAGGGCCGGAGCTGGCAAGGACATTCCATCGAGGGTTTGTTGATGAATTCCAGAATGGTCCAGGGTATTTTTGATGACTTGAATCCGGAAACAGCAGGACAATGGAAATATCCTGATACTCAAAAATGGGACGCCAACCGGAACACCAATGAATTTATTAAAGCCATGGATGATTGGTATGCCAAAGGATTGTTGGCTATTACCATTAATTTACAGGGTGGAAGTCCGCTGGGTTATGGAAACAATGGTTGGCTTAATTCTGCCATCGACTCCAAAGGAGAATTACGTCCCGAATACATGGCTCGTCTTGAAAAGATTCTGAACCGCGCAGTAGAAAAAGGTATGGTAGTCATTCTCGGCATTTTTTATTTTGGTCAGGATGAGTTTCTTGAAAATGAAGCCGCTGTAATTAAAGCCGTAGATAATACTATTGACTGGCTTTTTGCTAAAAAATACCGGAATATACTCATTGAAGTTGACAATGAAAGTAATATAAGATACGATCATGATATTCTGAAGCCCGAACGAGTTCATGAACTGATAGCCCGCGTAAAATCGAAAGAGAAAAATGGGTACCGGTTTCTGGCCGGAACAAGTTATGGAGGCAATACAATTCCGAAGGAAAATGTTGTCGGTGTTTCAGATTTTTTATTGATTCATGGTAATGGAGTTAAAGATCCGGCAAGGATCACTGAAATGGTAACACAAACCAAAAATGTAAAAGGCTATATTCCTATGCCAATCCTGTTCAATGAAGACGATCACTTCGACTTTGAGAAACCATCGAATAATTTCGTTGAAGCAGTAAAAGCGTATGCTTCATGGGGCTATTTTGATTATCGAATGAAAGACGAAGGTTTTAACGAAGGTTACCAATCAGTGCCAATAAATTGGGGGATCAGTTCACCTCGTAAAAAAGCATTTTTCGATAAAGTTGAAGAAATAACAGGTGGATTGAAATAATGAATTGTTATAAATCTGAATGGTTTAAATGATTATTTTAATGATATTAATTGATAAATAGCTATTTAATGAAATTAGCATTAAACACATTGGTTTACGAAGTTGGAAATAAGGGGCCGGAAGAATCACTTCGGAGCGCTGCAAAATTTGGATTTAAATACATTGAATATGCTGGAATCCGAAAGGGAAATCCACATACAATGTCTGTCGAACAAAAAAAGGAAGTAGTTCGGATTGCTAAAGGCGAAGGCCTTTTCACTACACAAATGTTGATGGTTGCAACTAAAGATACTGCTCATCCCGATCCAAAAAAGCGTGATGCCGTTTTCGATTATATGAAAGCCTGTGCCGAATACCAGAAGGACTTGGGCGGCCGTCAGCTTCTAGTATGCTGGGGTGGTGGATTGTACGAATTAGGTACTAGTCCAGAAAAATCATGGGATTATATGGTTCAAAACATTAGACGTTTTGGAGAGTATTGCCTGAAGGAAAATATGCTGGTAGGAATAGAACTCGACCCTCATGTGTATTTCATCTGTAACAATACCTACAAACTGGCTAAAGCAATGGAGGACATCAACTTGCCAAATATTTATCCCAATGTTGATGTGGGTCATTTGGTTATTACTCGTGAAGAACCAATTCAGTTAGAAAAATTGAAAAGCCGTTTGTTGCATGTTCATCTTAGCGAAACTGAATCTTTTGCACATACCAACAGTATTTTAGGAACCGGAACAGTTGATTTTAAAGCCTACGTCGATAAATTAATCGAACTTGGAATAGAAGAAAATTGTGTTAGGTATGGTGAACCCTGTGTCGCTGGTATTGAAATGGGAAGCGAAGCAAGTGGCGGATTTGTAGAAAACCCAGATATCTGGGTTGAAGAAAGCTTGAATTATTTATCTAAAATACTTCCGGAACTTACCATGCGCTAATTTTTTTACCTAGGCTTTGTATACATTATTCCAAATGCAAAACATAAGCAAATTAAAGTTTAATAAAAAGAAATATGAAAATAGCTATTGATTGTGATGATGCAGCGGTGAATCTTAAAAATACATTGTATGATCATCTGAAAAGCAAGGGAATAGACGTTACTGATCTTGAATACAGTTCAACCAAAGAAGGAGCAATGTATCCTGAAATCGGGTACAATCTTGCCATGAAAGTGAAAGCCAAGGCATTCGACCGGGGAATTTTGATTTGTGGTACAGGCCTCGGCATGGCCATGGTGGCCAACAAGGTGGAATCAATTTTTGCTGGAGTTTGCCATGATGTATTTTCGGCTGAACGCTTACGTAAAAGTAATGATGCACAAATTATCACCATGGGAGAACGTGTAATAGGCTGTGAACTGGCTAAAACCATCATCGACGCATGGTTAATTTCTGAATTTCAAGGAGCTGGCTCTGTAGCCAAAGTGAATCAAATGAAAGAACTGGAATACAAATCTTTTCACCCTAATTCAATATAAATTTATGAAAATAACCCAATTATTATCCGGCTTATTTATTTTTTCTATTCTACTAACAAGCATTTCAGCAAATTCTCAAATTCCTGTGTGGCAGGGAAAAGGAAGAATTGCAATCAGTTCCGACGGCAACGAACACGATCACGACGATTGGGCAGCAACTCCACTCACCTTAGCACTTTTATCTGCTGCTGGTCTTCAGAACAATCTGGTGCTTTATACATACAGCGACCACATTTGGGGAAGCAATCAAGATCAGCCAACCTCAAAATCGGGACTCAACGCTTACGAACACATGCGTGAAAGTGCCCTTTCCGGCAAAAAATGGTTTGGCTTCGATAAAACTAAATTCATTTGCGCGGTCGACAATGCCGAGGTTGCCTACACTTCCCTCTGCGATGTGATCAACGAATCAACTGCCGAAAACCCATTGGTAATTATTGCTGCCGGGCCTATGCAGGTTGTTGGCGAAGCTATCAGTCGTGCTTATGTGTCAAAACGACAGTTCGTTACCCTTATTTCACATTCAAACTGGAATAACTTACACAGCGACAACCCGGAAAAGAAATATTGGGATATTCATACTGGCTGGACTTTTAAAGAGATCAGTGAAACTTTCTCTGGCGAAGCTGATGGTAAGCTGAAATGTATTCAAATAGCCGATCAGAATGGTGGAAATGATTATGATGGGTTCAATGCACCCATCGAAAAGTTTGAATGGATAAAAACTTCGGAAGCCAGACACAATCCGGCTTATAAACCCGGAGCTTGGGATTGGTTATATACCCGACAGGAAACCTGCATCAAAGAGAAAGGAAAGAACTTTGACCCTTCAGATGCCGGAATGATTGTGTTTTTTCTTACCGGAATCGAAAAAACAGATCCGATAATGGGACGGAAAATCATGGAAAATCCGATTAGAAAATAAGAATTAGTTTAAAATTTATTGGTCACTAAGCTGAGCCAAACTTGGGTTGCTTGATTCACAGGACAATCTTTCACGTTGTCTTCAAAAACCACACTCTCTTTGCGAATTGAGATGTGTAAGTCAAGTTTAAAGTCTGCTCAATGATGGATTGAAGAATCAAGATATTAATAAATTTAATAAATCAGAAAAATGAAAACTTTATTTTTTAAAATCTTATTTACTTATTTGCTTTTGATTGGTTTTTGTTCCTCTGCATTAGTAAAAGCTCAGACAAACCAATCAAACTTGCCCATTAAAGTTGATAACAAAAATCCTGGAAATGAAATAATTGTAGGTCCAGAACTGAAATTTACTGATCCTGAACAAAGAATGAGAGACGGTGAAGGCAAAGTAGTGATGACTGGTGAACTAAAACAGTGGCATAAAGTTACGCTTACTTTAGACGGACCTTTCGCTCATGAATTGGATAAAGAACCAAATCCATTTACAGACTATAGAATGACGGTTCGCTTTGCTCATGAATCTGGTAATCCTGTTTATGAAGTTCCCGGATATTTTGCTTCCGACGGCAATGCAGCCGAAACAGGTGCTGATAATGGAATCAAATGGCGAGCACATCTCTCACCCGATAAAACAGGGGAATGGACTTATGAGATCTCATTTATTAAAGGCGAAATGGCAGCTTTAATTGACATTCCGTGGTCAAAGAAACTATTACCTTATGATGGAATAAAAGGTAGTTTCAATATTTCTCCAACTGATAAAACCGGCAGGGATTTCAGGAGTAAAGGAAGATTAGAATATGTTGGAAAACATCATTTGCAGTTTAAAGGGTCAGGCGAATATTTTCTGAAAGCAGGGGCTGATGCTCCTGAAACGTTTCTAGGATATGCGGAATTTGATGGCACTTACACAATATTAAGTAATACATGGAAAGTGAAAGTTCCTTTAAAGACTTTTGAAAAACACATTACTGACTGGAAAGAAGGCGACCCCACATGGCAGAATGGAAAGGGAAAAGGAATGATTGGCGCTCTCAACTATTTGTCATCAAAAGGAGTAAATGTATTTTCTTTTTTAACGTACAATGCAGGTGGAGATGGTAATAATGTTTGGCCATTTATTAAAAGAGACGAAAAATATAATTACGATTGTTCAAAGCTTGATCAATGGCAGATAGTATTTGATCATGCACAGTTGAAAGGATTATACCTCCATTTTAAGACCCAGGAAACTGAAATTGATGATAATACTTCAGGTAAGAGTAAAAACGGGGTTGTGATTGAATCTCTTGATGGCGGTGATCTTGGCCCTCAAAGAAGATTATACTACCGGGAGTTAGTTGCAAGGTATTCATATTTGCTCGCTCTGAACTGGAATCTGGGCGAGGAAAATACACAAACAACTCAACAGCGTAAAGATATGGCAGCACATATTAACGAAATCGACCCCTATAAACAAAATATTGTAATGCATACTTACCCGAATGAACAGGATAAAGCCTACATGCCATTGCTTGGCGATAATTCTAAATTGACAGGTTTATCTCTGCAAAATGCATGGAATTCAGTGCATAAACTAACGCTTAAATGGATTAATGAATCAAATAAGGCTGGAAAACAATGGGTTGTGGCAAACGACGAACAGAATCCTGCCCTTCAAGGTGTTCCTCCTGATCCCGGATTTAGAAATTATCCACCAAACAAAGGTTATGATATACAGGATATTCGTAAACAGGTACTGTGGGGTAATATTATGGCCGGTGGTGCTGGTGTTGAATATTATTTTGGAGATATACCACCTGAAAACGATATGTTATGTGAAGATTATCGCAGTCGTGATAAATCATGGGATTATTGCAGGATTGCTCTCGACTTTTTTAAGACTTACAATATCCCCTTTTGGGAGATGGAAAACAGAAATAGGCTCATTAATAATATGGACGATAATAAAGGAAAATTCTGTTTAGCTAAAGAAGGAGAATTATATCTGGTTTATCTTGGATATACACCTTCTACAAAATTAGATCTTAGCACAGTACAGGGATCATTTACTGTAAAATGGTTTAATCCGAGAGAAGGTGGAAAATTACTTACCGGAAAAGTAAGAAGCATTAAGGGTGGTAAAATCGTTGATTTAGGTACTCCTCCCTCTAATTCCGAAGAAGATTGGGTTGTTATTGTACAAAAAATCTAAATATAATGATAACACGAAAAACTTACACTGAAGTACAACAAAAAACATTAGACCTTATTGATAAGGCGGGTTTTAATGTTACCGCTGAAGAAAGAGAAAAAATTGCAGTGGCTGACTTTGGCCTAAGCAATATTTACACGGAAGGTGTACAAATTCTTACATTTTTTGAAACAGATAGAATGGCCGGGAAACTACTTATATTGCTGCCCAATCAAACTGAACCGGAACATTGGCATCCTCCGGCAGGTAACGATCCCGGCAAGCAAGAGATTATAAGAGCTTTGTGGGGCAATTTGCGATTCTATGTTTCGGGTGAAGACAACATGAAGGTTGGATTTATTCCCAAGGGGAAAGAGAAATATTATACCCTTCGTCATGAGATAATTATGAAGCCGGGAGAACAACTTATTTTTGACCCAGGAACTAAACATTGGTTTCAGGCAGGACCGGAAGGTGCCCTTCTATATTCTTTTTCAACCGCAGTACGTGATGGTCTTGACGGGTTCGCGGATCCTTATATTGTAAGGGAAACCAAAATATTAGAATATTAAAAAATGTTTTTATCCGCAATTAACATCTAATAAAGATTAATCAAAGTACAATTATTTCTTTCTGGGAAGAACAAATGACTGGTTCTCTGAATATTATAATCCAACCACAATTACCATGCAAAAGTTTATCAATGATCCATCCAGAGTAGTTGACGAAATGCTCGAAGCTTATGCCATAGCTCATGCTGATTTGGTAAAGACTACTGAAAACGAACGAGTTATAAAATACAAACATGCGCCAATCAAAGGAAAGGTTGGTATTGTAACTGGAGGTGGGTCGGGCCACAAACCAGCTTTTATAGGTTATGTTGGCCGTAACATGGTTGATGCTGTGGCTTGTGGCGAGCTTTTTTCGTCGCCTCCAGCTCAAATGTTTTACGATGCAGTTAAATCTGCTGATGGTGGCAAGGGAGTTGCTATTCTCTACGGAAATTATGCAGGTGACAACATGAATGTAGCCATGGCAATCGACGAAGCAACCAGCGAAGGCATACAGGTGAAAAAAGTAGTTGCCAATGATGATGTGCCATCAGCTCCCAAAGGAGAAGAATCCAAGCGTCGCGGTGTTGCCGGAGAAATCCTGATGTGGAAAGTAGGAGGTGCCAAAGCAGCCATGGGTGCTTCCCTTGACGAGGTGATCGCCGCAGCTCAGAAAGCTATCAATAATACCCGCAGTATGGGTGTTGGTCTTAGCCCCTGTATTATCCCCGAAGTTGGTCATCCCAATTTTACTATTGCCGAAGGGAAAATGGAAATCGGTATTGGCCATCATGGCGAGCTGGGTATAGGGGTGATCGATCTTGAACCAGCTGCGAAAGTGGCTGAGCGCATGTGCAGTGTAATTCTGCCAGATCTGCCCTTCACTGCTGGCGACGAAGTTGTTGTACTTATCTCAGGACTTGGTTCAACTCCACTTCTGGAACTGTACATCCTTTTTAGGGATGTACAGCGGACACTTACTGAAAAATGTATTAATATTTATATTGCATACATCGGTAACTATTTCACATCACTCGAGATGGCCGGAGCAACTCTTACGCTGATGAAGCTCGACGATGAGCTCAAATCATGCATCGACTTCGAATGTGATTCTGTAGGTATGCGGCAGTTTCAGAGAACCTAGATAACAAACAAAAATGCAAACATTTACGAATAGTGCAGGTGCCATAATTGTTGACAAACTGATTTCAACCATTCAGGAAAACAAACAATACCTGAGCGATATTGATGGCTTGATTGGCGATGGCGACCACGGCATCAACATGAACAAAGGATTTACTATGTGCCGTGAGGAACTCGATAAAAATCCGGGTGATCTGTCTTATGGTCTAAAAGTGCTATCGAAAATTCTGATGCTAAAAATAGGAGGTTCGATGGGGCCTCTTTACGGTAAATTTTTCAAAGCCATTGCTTTGTCTCTCGATGGAATAGACGAAATCGGAATTGCAACTATGGGCAATGCATTAAAATCAGTCGTAGAAGCCATTGCATCTATTTCGCCTGCCAAAGTAGGCGACAAAACTCTGATTGACACATTGATTCCGGCAGTAGCTGCATATTCAAAAGCGCAACAAGAAGGCAAATCGTTTGCAGAAGTATTGGAAGCTATGAAAACAGCTGCTCGCGTCGGGCGCGACTCCACCAAAGACATGGTCGCCAAATTGGGCCGTGCCAGTCGCCTAGGCGAACGCTCGCGTGGAGTGTTAGATGCCGGAGCAACATCATGTTGTCTTATTTTGGAAACTTTTGGAAACAGCATTCAGGAACTTTTGAATTAATGCTTCCTTTACGTTCATACAAGGAGGGAAAGCCTTGTCCAGTTAATTGCAAAGTGTATCGTTTATGACGAGTAGAATAATTAACATAATAGTATGACATAAATGAAGGTGATACTAATTCAAAACATTAGTCATTGCAGTTCCATTTATGGGAAGGGTAGAAAATAATTCCATTTATTCCATCATATAAAAGAGATTGAATAGTGCTTTTATTTTCTTCCAAACGAAATGAAAATGACCTTTAGTATAGTGATTTTGAAGATATTTATTTGAAATAGAAATTATTAAAATAACATGAAACGAGCACAACAAGATGATTTTGAAATATTTATGAGATCATATTTTTTTATCTTGTGTCTTGAATCTTAAAATTAAAACAAATGAAACAAGCAGTAATTATGGCCTTCCTGGGAAAGACTCAGGATCGTTTTTCAGAGTATCAGAAACCAGTTAACACCCGCGAAAAGCTGGAACTAGTTTCTCAAATTGATGGTTTCGATGGGGTTGAAATGGGATTTCCGTACGAAAACAGTACACCTGAAGAAACGATACAGCTTATGAATGAGTTCAATTTGAACTTTGCAGCTATCAACGTAAACATTAAAAAAGAAGCTGAATGGGTTCCTGGCGCCTTGACTCGTCCTGATAAAGGCATTCGCGACCGCGCTGTTGCAATGATTAAACGGGCCAAGGATTTTGCCAAAGCAGTTGGTGCACCGCATGTTACCTGCTGTCCGCTTTCCGATGGATACGATCTTTTGTTTCAGGTAAACTACAGCGATGCCTGGAAATTTATGATCGAAACTGTTGGTGAGGCTGCCGAGTATATACCCGAAATTCCGCTCTTTATTGAACCAAAATATTCTGAAACACGAGTTCACTGCCAGCTCGATTCAACTGCAAAAGCTTTATTGCTGCTTAAGGAAGTTGGTAACAAAAATACCGGAATTACTATTGATATGGGACACTCATTGCAAAGTTCCGAAAATCCTGCACAGGCTTTGGTTACCATTTACGAAAGTGGTTTCAATGCATACATTCACACCAACGATAATGATACCAAAGCTGACTGGGATCTGATTGGTGCAAGCCGTCATTTTTTGCATTACGTCGAGCTAATGTTCTGGGCACAACAGTGCAATTACAACAAATATTTCACCACCGATGCCTCACCGCGTATTTTCAATGTGATTGAGTTTTTCAACCGTCATTCAGAAATTACATTGGGTGCATACAACTTGGCTAAATCGCTAAATCAACAACAAATTATACAAATGATGAAAGATGAGGATTATAATGGGTTAATGAAAATGGTTAATAAGGCTATTTACAGAATCTGATGCAAAAAATCATTGCAAAACACACACTTACGCTCGACGCAGCAAAAACACTGGTTGACTTCGCCATCCTCAAGACTAAAGAACTCGGGGTTGGCGGAGCGATTGCTGTTGTTGACGATGGCGGTCATCTGATTTATCTCGAACGGATTGATGGAACAATGGTCGCCGCAGCAAATATTGCTATTGGTAAAGCCTCAACAGCGGTTGGGTTTAAACGTCCGGGAATAGTTCTTGAACAAACGGTTTCGAATGAAAGACCAGCCATGCAAACACTGAATAGTGTTACACCAGCACCGTTTGTACCCTTAAAAGGCTCCTATCCTATTGAAATTGACGGTGAAATAGTGGGTGCTATTGCCGTTGCAGGAGCTGGAAATGGTGAAAATGACGAATCTATTGCCCTGTTTGCTCTTGAAAAATTCAGGAATTATTAATTTGGAAGTGAAACTAGTGTCACCTCACTGTTGATGTGACTTTCTATTGGTATTTTTTTTCTTAGCCACAACAATCGGCTATGGACACTTACAAGGAGACATTGACCTTTGAAAAGAAGTAACTATTGATCGAGATTACGCAAAAGAGAACTCTTACAACCAAGAAAATTATACATGCTTTGATTCTACTAAGTAATGGTTAAAATATAATGTCGTATTTGTTGCCAAAATTATTCAACACATACGATAAGCGTTCTTTGAGATTCTGAAAACAGAGGTAGGCATCAAAACTCAGCCATTGATATTTGATTCTGCGCCACAAAATTTCTATAAGGTTCAATTCCGGGGAGTAAGGAGGTAAGAAGTAAATCAATACATCATTTTCCTTCCATTCATCGATTTTTGCCTTGAACTTTTTAGATTTGTGAATAGGACAATTGTCAAGTATAACAACTGTCTTTTTAACTGTTTGGGCAACAAATCGTTCCATGAATTGAATAAAACTATCGGAATTGAATGTTGTTTCAAGCATTTCAAAAAACAAATTATTCTTTCGGCTCATTAAACCTACAACATTAAGAAACTTTCCTTTTGCAGCAGGTCGCAATATCGGATATCCTTTGTTTGCCATGCATATGACACATTAGGTATAAGTCCAAAGTGGCTTTCATCACCAAAATACAGATCTATGAATCCGCTGTCTTCCAATTGTTTTAAACTTTCAATTTGTTGTTGTTTAAATTCAAAATCAGCTTTGTTCTGCTTGAATTTTAAAGACAATCTGGCTCGGTTCCATCTATAACCCAGTATCTTTTAAAAAATTCTGCAAGGTCTTCTTGCAGATTTTAATATTGTATTCTTTTTCTAAATGAAGCAACACATTTTTTATATTTCTGCTATGAAGCTCCAGTTGTTTTGCGATCTCTTGCTCATATCCTTTTAAACGAGTTTTTACACCTCGCCCAGGTAAAATTGGAAGAGAATCTAACCCACTTACATCCCAGTCATTAAGCCATCGCTCTATGGTTCTGCGACTTACTCTAAAAACTTTCGATAGATCAGTAATCGTTCGTTTTTGATGGCTTAAAAGCAAGCAGTGACTACGTTTTCTGGTACTGTTATCTAGGCTGTCCTTGTAAAGCACTTCAAGTGCTTTTATCTCCTCTGTTTTTGGTTATATATCTCATAATGTGATAAATGCATAGCTATTATTTAACATTACCAAATAAATACGACATTATATTATTCTTATTACTTAAATTCAATTCTGTACGAAGTATACGTAAGCCAGTCCAAATTGTTTTGCTGCAGTTTCGTTGATCAGATATTCGCCAACCACACTGTCGGCTTGTTCCGAAAAATCAGTACCCGCAATAATCTCCGTTTTAAAAGTCTTGTTAAAATCTTTGTTCGTCAAAAGAAATGGTATGTTTGCACTCTTCATTTCTTTGCCATTCCAATAATTTGCGGTTGTAATCCAGGTTATTCCACCGGGAATGTCGGTCAGGATGGTGATATTCACTATCCCTGGGTTCTTTCCATTTCTTCTTTAGCACCTTCCATTTATTAATCACTTGATTATCGCTGAGTAATATCAACAACAACTGCTCCTTATCAGACAGCACCTAATGAATTAAATAAACATCTATAGCTTCAGTGAAGATCCGAAAAAGTGTTGGAGAGCCCTGGTAAAAGAAAATAAAGTAAAAAAATATCAAAATTTGTTCTTTTCTAAATTGAATGAGGCCTACTTTTGAAAAGCAAAAATACTCCCTCTGATTATCAATGAGTTTAAATGCAAAAATAACTCAATCCTGGTTTTAACAGACAACAATGATTTTGAATTAGAAACTTTTAATATTCTATTTGGAATTTTTACATACATTTGTCGCAGACTTTAGGGGTGCCTTTACAGGCTGAGATAATACCCTGCGAACCTGATGCAGATAATGCTGCCGAAGGGAAAAGTAGAAATAGACATCCCCTTTCTGCCATTCCTAAAGTTTTTATTAAATACTTTAAAGGAATGGAAATCACTTTCAACAATCAAACCTGTCAAATTGAAGCGAAATCTTCTATTCAAATTGCTTTAAACAATTGGATAGATGAGAATCAAAAAGGCATTGCCGTTGCTGTCAACGAAACCGTTGTTCCCAAAGCACAATGGGATAGTTATGAACTACAGCATAACGATAATGTGTTGGTCATAAAAGCTACCCAGGGCGGCTAATGACATTTGCTGCATCAGGCTTAAAAATTTCCCTGCCGCTATAGGGATGTGATGCATATGGCTTCAATCAATGAAGCAATCATCAAAATCATTTCACTTAAAAAAGTTGTATGGAAGAAACTGATAAAATTTCCGGACAGAAAACCATTTCGTGTAAAACATTCCCGGCTTCGAAAAAAATATATGTAGATGGTGTGTTGCATCCAATTAAAGTGGCTATGCGTGAGATAACGCTTTCGCCAACCCAATTGGCAGGTGGTAAATCAGAAGAAAATCCATCGGTGATTGTCTATGATACGAGTGGGCCATACACAGATGAACATGCAACGATTGATATTAAAAAAGGGTTGCCCCGTTTGCGTGAGCAATGGATTATTGATAGAAATGATGCGGAGCAGTTGAATAAAGCTTCTTCTGAATATGGCGTGCAACGCAAAGAAGATCCATCGTTGGATGCGCTTAGGTTTGAGCACATACAAAAACCGCTACGTGCAAAAAATGGTGGCAATGTAACGCAGCTGCATTACGCAAAAGAAGGAATAATCACTCCTGAAATGGAATACATTGCCATCCGGGAGAATCAGCACATTGATGAGTTAAAACTCAATCTGAACGGGCAGTATGAATTATTGACCCATCAACATGCAGGCAACAGCTTTGGCGCTAATACGCCTAAAGGCAGCATCACCCCCGATTTTGTGAGAGATGAAGTGGCGGCAGGTCGTGCAATTATTCCGGCCAACATCAATCACCCAGAATTAGAACCCATGATAATTGGCAGAAATTTCCTGGTAAAAATCAATGCAAATATTGGCAACAGCGCAGTGAGCAGCAGCATTGAAGAAGAAGTAGAAAAAGCAGTGTGGGCCTGCCGTTGGGGCGCCGATAATATTATGGATTTATCTACCGGAGCAAATATTCATGAAACCCGTGAATGGATTATTCGCAATTCTCCTGTACCGATCGGAACAGTTCCCATTTACCAGGCATTGGAAAAAGTAAATGGAAAACCCGAAGACCTTACCTGGGAAATTTTTCGGGATACATTGATTGAGCAGGCTGAGCAGGGTGTCGATTATTTTACTATTCATGCCGGCTTGTTGTTGCGGTATATTCCAATGACGGCAAAACGAATGACGGGCATCGTTTCCCGTGGTGGTTCCATCATGGCCAAATGGTGCCTGGCTCATCACAAGGAGAATTTTCTGTATACCCATTTTGAAGAAATATGTGAGATCATGAAGCAGTATGACGTAGCTTTTTCTTTGGGTGATGGGTTGCGGCCCGGGAGTATTGCAGATGCGAATGACGAGGCGCAATTTGCCGAATTAAAAACGCAGGGTGAGCTCAACCGCATTGCCTGGAAACATGATGTACAGGTAATGAATGAAGGTCCCGGTCACGTACCTATGCACATGATAAAAGAAAACATGGAAAGACAATTAGCGTATTGCAAGGAGGCTCCGTTTTATACTTTAGGTCCATTAACGACAGACATTGCCCCCGGCTACGACCATATTACCTCGGCAATTGGCGGGGCGATGATTGGTTGGTATGGAACTGCGATGCTTTGTTACGTAACGCCCAAAGAACATCTGGGATTGCCCGATAAAAAAGATGTGAAAGTTGGAGTCATTACTTACAAGATTGCGGCACATGCTGCCGACCTTGCGAAAGGCCATCCCGGCGCACAATACCGCGATAATGCATTGAGCAAAGCAAGGTTTGAATTCAGGTGGGAAGACCAGTTCAACCTATCGCTTGATCCCGATA
>Ga0209123_1001327_pt1 | contig 25003 bp, 23 predicted proteins | sample BarGraIncu00431A_FD_184500 | JGI IMG/M metagenome (GOLD analysis project Ga0209123, IMG submission 184500) | Arctic peat soil microbial communities from Barrow, Alaska, USA - Barrow Graham LP Incubations 004-31A (SPAdes) (version 2) | ecosystem: Environmental > Terrestrial > Soil > Wetlands >...
TGAACGGATGGGGTTGTCTGGCCTGCTAGGGATGCGATTGCATCCCCTGTATTCGTTTCAACGCCCATCGCCATTTTCATGATGGACAGAGTCGCTTGTTGCTGAATATTGTTTTGACTCAGCGCCACTGATACGGCTGCTATATCCATGATCGATCACTCCTTTATTTAGATTTACCACTAATTGAAGGGTTAGAGCCAATCAATGCAGTTCTACATTACTGATTATCTAACCAGAAGGTTTTGCTTTGCTCATCCATTACAATCACTTCTTGTTACAATTTGTTTATTTTTTCATTCAATGCCTTAATTTCCTGGCTGCTGAGTGTGCTATCCCTACCATATTCAGCTAGTTGCCGCATTTCAAGCAGCTTGGCCTCTATCTGGTCTAACTTATCAAATCGGTACTTAATCCATTCTAATTTTTGTTGCAGATAATCTTCATCTATCACTGTTGGCCCCTTTATAACGTCTGAAAATGCCTGAAAATTCTGAAATAAAACTCTTATCCCCATTTTTTCTGATGCCTAACACCTGAGTCGTATAAAACCGATACTATGAGAAAATGAATGGTTGTACTATCTGTCCCACTTGCTGATGCCACACATTAAAGGCAGGGAGTAAATGTTTCGTGAGTGCGGTATGAATTAGCGACAAGTCGCTAACTTCAAAGCCGTCGATTACAGCACCGATAGCTTCACGGATGTTTCTGGTGGACTGCAATATGTCTGCTTCATTTTGCTCGGTTGTGAGTAGTACTAAGTTGCTAGCGATACTATCGATAGCTTGGGTAGCATCGCGAAACAGTACTTCCGCCTCTTCCAGTCGAAGTTCGTCAAGTTGCATCATCATATGCTTAAGTGCCTGTTCAACGGTGGGCAACAATTCCAAGATGCAATAAATGACCTCATGGTCGGGATTACTATACAACGTCATCATACCACCTCTAGTTTTTAATAAGGATGATCATATAAGCCAACATGTTCATATTGTTATCTCTCCGAAGCTCATTGTGCAGATGACAGACAGAAGGGTTTCCCCTAGTTTACGCTAAATAGCGCACAACCCGTCCTCATCGATCAAGGGGCAAGCACGATTTTGATTGCTTGCTAAAATAATTTAAGTCTGACCTCTACGTTCCCTCTTGGCTATTATGTCGCCTTTTAATGAACCAATCATTTGCTTTAAGTCCTTATCAGAAACTTGTTGATGAATTGGCAATGGAAAACATGGGATGTAATTTTCTTCATTTACATCACTGGAAGTATTAAAATGACGCATACTAGATCCAAAACCATTCGTTTCAATTTGCTTGTGAGATACTTCAATAGGAAGAGACACTGGCAATCGATGCTCTAATAATAAATTGGGATTAATAAGCAAGGGTATTCTCGCATCTAATACCTTTTTAATTCGTTGTTCTCGCTGTTTAATCAGCCCTTCCCATTGTTGAAAATACTTCTCTATTTGGCAAAGGGCTACCATCGGCAGAAATCCATTTAACGCTTCTCCACCTTGCCAATATTCATAATATAAGCTATTTAGAGAGTTACTTAATGCTTTATTTTTCAAAAAGTATTGGACTTTACTAAGTTCAATACTCCTAGTTGCACGAATCTTTTTAAGGGAATCTGCATATTCTTTCGTTTTACAAACAACAATTCCACCAAACGTTGTCCCTAAAATTTTAGGAAGAGAAAAAACTTCAAATAAACCACCATTAGGAAACAGCCCCTCTTCTTTGCTAACTAACGAATCACAACTGTCTTCTATAACTAAAGTCTCTACACAATTCCGTAGTTTATGGGTAATACCCCACTGATTATATATTAAGTTGACTGCTGATTTGGAAGAATAATCTGTGGTAGGCATAGCTAAACGTCCAACCACTTCAATAACACAATGGCTACTATATGGTGGGATAGTAACATAGTCATTTCTTCTCAAATTCAAATATTGTAAAATACTATATAAAGCTGCCCGACAACTTGGGAATAATACCACCTCAAAGGATGGATAGATGGATTGGAATTTCAATTCAACTATTTTCATTGCAGTTTCATTTTCATCCCAATCATTTCTCATACCCTTACTATCGAGGGCAGCAATCTCAGGCCATAAAAAATACGACTTCAAATTAAGACAACTCCTCGCCCTATGCCTTTATAATTAATATATCTTCACGCGTATTTCCAAATGGCAAGCAACCTAACTGTGGCAGTAAATATGTCTCATGGCCTAATTCACGAAAGTGTCTCATAATGGAGAAAACCATCTCATCAGATGGTTTAATTTCCGATTCCATCTCTGATTTGTATAAAAGAGCAATTTCATTAATGGCTCTTTCATCTGAAGTGATAAACTTACTTTTTTGTTTTTCCCATTCTTGATTAAATAAAATTCCCTTTTCACTCACATTAAAGCGTCTTTTTTTATCCTCATTGGGAATATCACCTATCAACACTCTGCCGCCTGAAGGCAAATATGACAATGCCTTTTCAATAAATTGAAATGCTTCTTCAGCCGAATTCATATAATGCAGCACCGAATAAATAATTATTTTTGAAATATCCGCTATGCTAAATTCATCCTTAAGCCAATTGCCTGCTATTAAACAACAGTTAGCATTAATTGGCTGCTGCTTCAGCCTAGATATAATATCTGGATGGTCAATCCCATATACTTTTTTTGCTATAAACGCCAATGGTAACAGTATTGTCCCCAAACCGCAGCCAATTTCTAATACCCTATCTTCCCGCCCAATCTCCAGTTTACTAATTACATCTTGAATGATTAATGGCTCCGCATACTTTTGAATATTACATCTTCCCGATACTAATGTTGAATCGTTTATCGATTGACTCACCTTACCATAAAACTCATAACTACTCACGCATTAATCCACCTTTTTAAGAAAATTACCGTGCCAACGTACTCTTTTTTACTATATCTTGACTTTATTAGGTTTGCTATACCTATTTGACCGGACAATCTAACTGTGTACAAAAATATACATGAGTTGCAAACCCCTCTTTAAACTTGCCAATGGACAGTTCTTTTAAAGTTGGCTCGAGCACATCTCCCGCATACGGGCGCGCTCCGATCTTATACCATCGTATTCCCAATTTTTTCATTGTTTCAATTGCTCGCATTTGTACAATATGGCCTAAAGGTTTATCAAAAAGTTCTCGATTATAAGCAGCAACTGCATATAAACCTTCGCTAGCACTTATATAAAAAAGTCCGCCCCCCACTAGATTGCCTTGTTCATCACGCAAAGTAATTAAAAATGCTTGTTTTTGCGCAATCGCCTCTTCTTGCAACTTCCATGTTGATAGAGAACGAGTAACACGACCAGCAACTCGATAATGTAGTTCCCTAAACTCATTAAACACTTTTGGATTGTCTTGGTCAATTACATCTATCCGCCATAACCGATCGCCTAATGTTAATAACGATTTATAGCTTTTGCGAATATTATTTCTAATTTCTTCTAAGCTTTTGGAAAGATCTACATATAACTCATGAGAAACAGTGATAGATGCGCCTTTATCCATAATTTTTCTATGCCATAAACCAGCACCCTTTGCATCTATTACTTCTGTACTCTGCCAAGACATCTGCCCGATATTGCGCGACAAGATTTCTATTATCGATAAGCATTTATCTATAACTTTTTTTTGTGTCTTTTCCGCAAGGTCTTTTATAAATAATGGTGAGCATATCTGACCTGCATTTGATCCCAGTTTCCATACAGATTTTCTACGATATATACATAAAGGCCACACAGCCACAGGTTTGCGATCGTGATAGATGATAAGAGACATATCAAGATGCTCATCAACAGCTCCAGTCATGTATTCAGCTTGATAATTAATAAAACTACTCAAATACATGACTGGTACATACTCGCAATTCTCGAGAACAGCGTCCCATTCATCTGGGCTCTCATTAATGCACTCTGCCAACAATCCAACTTTAGATATTACATTTAAAATATACGATACTGAAATATTCTCCTGCATCATTTTACCTTCTTTTTAAAATTACCCCAATACAATTTTTAAGGGTTGTCCTTCCATAAACGAAGCAGGATTCCCTGATTCCATTGCCTGTTTGTAGACTTTCATGGCATCTTCAAACACATTCAAAGTAAAATTAATATCTTCATCCGTATGGGTATAACATGGAAATATACTCCATCCAAGTAAAACACCGCGTTTTACACATTCTTGCATAAAAATAGAATTATATAACCAGTCCTGTTTGCCTTGATTATCCCGATATTCAAATGCCATACGACATGGATAGCCCTTAAGTTTTACATTAACACCAATACGTTCTGCCATCCCATTGGCTTCTTGCTTTATTTTTCCCCCTAAGCGCCAAATTTTTTCAGTTACATCCTTGTTTTTTAGTTCCTGTATAACGGCGATTCCTGCCGCTAACGACAGAGTTTCTCCGCCAAAAGTTGTGGAAATAAATATATTTTTATCTACTGCATCCATAATTTTAGCCTTACCAGCAATAATCGAAAGTGGCATACCATTGGCAGCACTCTTACCAAAGGTAGATAAATCAGGGGTCACCCCGAAATATTGTTGCGCCCCACCAATACTAAAACGAAAACCATCAACAACTTCATCAAAAATCAACAATGTCCTATTTTGATGGCATAAATCAAGCATGTTTTGCAAAAAATTGTTTTCAGGTTCATCCAAGATCACTGGTTCGATAATCACTGCCGCAATCTCGCCTTTATAGGTTTCAAATAATTTTTCTAAAGCAATAAAATCATTATATTCAAATTTATGGACATATTGCCTAAGTTCAGGCAGAATTCCTCCCTGGCGAACACTCTCACCCGCAGTAGTCCATTCATGCCAGCCATGATATTCACCACGAATGATATGTTTCTTACCAGTATAGGCTCGAGCAATACGAACAGCCCCTTCTGTTGCTGATGACCCTGTTTTTAAAAAGCGCACCTTCTCTGCGCTAGGAATATTTTCCACGCAAAGCTTTGCATACTCTACCTCTGGCGGACTAACCAGTGAAAAGCCCATCCCTTTTTGCATTTGTTCTATAATGGCTTTATCTACAGGATCATAGCAATATCCCAATAAAATGGGACCCAGCCCCATGTCATAATCAATGTACTCATTACCATCTGGATCCCATACATGAGCATCCTTTCCACGCTCAATATAAATGGGTGATACCCCTTTAATATGAGTATCAGGCCCCTTACTGTAAAGCTGCGTTCCCGAAAGAATGGTATCACAGGCACGCTGCCAATATTCATTTGATTTATCTAGTTTTCTATTTAAAATATCTACCATTTTACCAACATCCTCATCAAAACAATATTGCTAATTGTACATTATAAAAAGCAATCATTTACTTTCTTTTTTTGAAGAAACCAATGATTGAACGTCCAACACCTAAGTCTGCAAATGCCTGATATAACTTATTAACCTTTTCCACTGAAATATCATGAAGGAAATTTTCAATTGTCACTCTAGCCATATTGCATGATTTACCAACTTTAGGATTAACTACATAATTAGTATTAATATTGAATAAATCCAGATCAATTGCAAAATCAGTCATTATATCTTTAAAATCCCAACCCGCCTCATCACATAATAATTTCAATCCATCTACATTAAAATACGAAATATGATCAGGATCCATTACCCAGAAAGATTTGGGAATATAGTCATTTTGCAGTAAATATTGCTGAACAGCCGAAAAATCATTTGGTACTTCAATAATCAACACTCCATCTTGACTAATTAAGTCCCGACAATCATTCAGTAGTAACAGTGGATCAATCACATGTTCCAAAACATTGCCCAGCCAAATACAATCAAATATCTGTTTTTCCTCACGCAGACATTCAATATTTATATATACATCCCCTGTAATTAAATGACTTAAGCACTCCACGTTATGCTTTTCACAACCATAGTTACTATAGTCTAGCCCCGTGACATCCCAGCCTTTGCCTTTAAAATATTTCAGAGCCCATCCTTCGCCACAACCAATGTCTAAAAATCTAGCCTTTTTATCGTCACTACAAGATAAATTTTTAATAGCAATTTGATATTTCTGTTCTATTTTATTATGAAAATATTTAATTTCCTCTGCAGCATAATTTTTTTCATAACTACCTCTCGCTTCTTGATAATATTTTTCTTCATAGTACTTACTTAGTTCATTAGGTGTTGGCTTATTAATTAATTCGTAAAATCCATATTTATTTTTTTTAACAAGTCCGTTCATAACTGCCACCTTTCACCATAACAAAATCCATCCTAATTATGTGTTAATCATTATACAAATTCCACTTAACAGGCGTTCCCCTTGTAATATCTCGTATTGCCTTTTTCCCCAATATAATATCAAAATATTTGGGCTTCAAACCCAATCCTGGTCGAATCGATCTCATATTTTCAGCAGTAAAAACATCGCCAGCTTTCATATCTTGAGTGACATACAAGGATCGCCTAAACTGCAAGGATGCTTTTTCTTTTTCTGTCGGGCCATAACTGACCTTACCTAATGCTTGCCATGCCAGTTCTGTGCCATCTACTAACGCCTTCATTTCTTGGGGCTCTAACGAGAATGCTGAGTCAACTCCCCCATCAGCGCGATTTAAAGTAAAGTGTTTTTCAATAATGCTAGCACCCAAGGCTATACTGGCAATTGCCACCCCAATACCAAGAGTATGATCAGATAATCCCACTTCACAATTAAATAATTCACGCATATGGGGAATTGTCTTTAAATTAGAATTTACAGGGCTAGCTGGATAATTACTCGTACATTTTAGAAGGGCAATATCCTGACAGCCTGCTTCACGTGCTGCGCGCACAGCTTCATCCAGTTCCGCAAGAGAAGCCATGCCAGTCGAAATAATCATAGGCTTACCAGTCGCAGCAACTTTACGAATTAACGGTAAATCAATATTCTCAAAGGAAGCAATTTTATAGCATGGCACATCGAGATCTTCTAAAAATTCAATTGCACTTTCATCAAAAGGTGTACTAAAACCAATCAAACCCAGATCTTTACAGCGATTAAAAATCGGTTTATGCCATTCCCATGGAGTATATGCTTCTTGATAAAGTTTATATAATGATTTGCCGTTCCATAAGCTTTTATCATCGGTGATACAAAATTCACCGTCACAGATGTCAATAGTCATAGTCTCCGCCGTATATGTCTGAAGTTTTAACGCATGGGCACCAGCCTTAGCTGCTGCGTCAACAATCTCTAACGCTCGCTCTAATGATTGATTATGATTACCTGACATTTCGGCTATGATAAATGGTTTACTATTTTCACCTATCAATTTATCCTTAATATACATTTTACTTATTTACTCCTCCACTCATATGTTATCCTAAACTAAAAGTTACATCTATCATCTGATATATTATGTATTTCAAGTATTTATCTATTTAAGTGTCAAGTATTACTTCATTGGGAATTCGATAGAATTGTGTTCCTTCTTTAGGCTTTATATAGCTAGGTAATAAAATTTCCCTATGTTCCTTTAAAGACCATACCAAATCCTCGAATCCCAGAAGATGCCTAAACACAACAGTGCTTGAAAATCTAGGATTTATTTCAAATATCTTAGGACCAGATTCGGTTATTCTCATTTGAACATTAATGCTGCCCTGCAAATCCAAGTTCTTGGCAATTTTAATTAACATCTTATTAATCTCATGATTCTCAACAATAATTCCTGATGAAGTAAATCCTCCCTGCAGTGTTCTTTTTATAATTAAAGTTCGTACATCCTTATTTTGACATCTGTACACTGCACAGGTATATTCTTCATTATCAGGATATAAATATTCTTGCCATATATAATCCCCATATTTATTTTTTAAATATTCCACATTATCTTCTTCTGCCAAACTTATATTTCTACTACCGCTTCCGATTCGTGGCTTTATTATACATGGTAATTCTTCAGGATATCCATCACTCACTTTTTTCGTCCACGGCGGTTGAATATTAATAGCTTTTAAAAAATTAAATGTAGTCAACTTATCTAAACCTATTGATAATGCTTTCGTATTTGCAGTTAAAAATAGTTGATCAAGTAATAAATTTTTTTCACTAAGAAAACGAATTTCATCCTCAACACAAGGAATCACTACATCAATTTTTTCTGTCTTTACAATATTCATAAGTGTATCTATATAGCCATTTTTTGTAGGTTTATCCGTTTTGTAACACTTATCAAAAATTTTTAATCCTGCATGATATTCTTTGATGTCACACCCAATTACTTGATTCGCGATCCCTGCCATTTTTATTATTCGGCCAATACCAATTCCTAAATCTCCACCACAACCTGTAACTAAAATTTTTGAATATAACATTTTGCACCTTCAAATCATCATTTTAAATTAGCCACATCATCGATTAAGAATTTCATGTAGATATGGAACATGAGGATCAATATCTTTAACCTCTTTACATAATATAGACACATCAAATTTAGAACGTCTAAGAATGAAAGACCGGTTATTAGTATCGATAACTGCCCAACTTGCTAGACCACCCTTATCTCTTGACTGTCCTACAGATCCTACATTTGCTACTGTAGAGCCATTAAAAGAATATGTAAATGCTCGATGAGTATGTCCCATCAAAATAAAGTCACAGTGAGAAAATGCACATTTTCTCAATATCTTTTTCCCCGCATCTGGATATACATAATAATCATTATTCCATGGGCTACCATGGCATAATTCAATCTGAATATCGTCTATTTCAACAATTTTACATTTAGGTAGATTAACAAATAACTCTATATTATTACTACTTAATTTTTCAATAGCAAAATTTATACCACTTCCATATTTATCATAAATTATTTCAGCTTTTATTCCATTGTTTATTGCTTGATACAAAAGATCTTCATGATTTCCTCTTATATATTCAACATCAAAAGTCTCTAATGCGTTAATTACTTTATCGGGATGGTAATAATATCCTACCACATCTCCCAATACAAAAATTTTATTGATTCCTTCATCCACTATTTCGCTTAAGACAGCTTCTAACGCTATATCATTTCCATGGATATCTGATAAAATTGCAATTTTCATAATGGTAAAGCCGTCTCTATTATATATAGCTCCACTTTAACATCTCATTTCTGTTACTCTAAATATTTACTTTATCGTTTCATATAATTAATAATGGAACTATTATCAATATCCAATACTTTGCGATCAAATAGTTCATATGATTTAATGCTCATTTTTTTTAAAAGAGTAGGATCTTGAATAAATTTGAGCAATATTTCATGTACTTTTTTTACACTAATTTCATTATACCAGCCTAAATTGCAAATTGCTCCTACCTGAGCAACAGCATTAACAGTAGCAACCTGATTTTCTGCAATAATTATATTGATTGTTGGTAATCCTAAAAAACATCGTTCCCATATGGCTGATCCTCCTGCCCCAATAGCTAAATCTGCACTATTCATTAATTCTGCCATATTCTTTACTTGGCAATAAAATGTCCAATTCATCATTTCCGTGCACATTTGCTGTATTTCTTCCTTATGCGGATTAATAGAGCCGACTACTACATCAACATCTATATCTTTTCTATTTAACATTTTTATAGCCTTAAGAGCTTTCGTCGTTTCATTGGTAGGATCACTACCGCCAAAGAACACCAACATCCGTTTAACTAGTCCATCACGGTTGTTTAACTTTCGTCGTACTTCATAAAACTCCTGTCGCAATAGTGCATATTGTGGGCCTAATAATCGCTGACATTCCTTAGGTAGTAATCCATTATAACGCGTCTGCATATCTACATATAGATTCTGATCCAATAATAAATCACAGTCATGGTGACGATCAGCTAAATCATCAATCACCATGATTTTTTGTACATAAGATTTCATGTTTTGTTCCCATTGTATATCCAAACTATAATGATCAACAATCAGCCAATGTATTGTCGTGGTTGCAGATAATTCCTGTACTATTTGACGAGTTTGCTTCGCATCTATTTGCCATGTTTCACCCATCCATAATGTTTTTTCATCTACCTCATCATGAGGTTTCTGTGCATTGTAAGGCAAGCGATATACTTCATACCCTTTTTCCTCAATAAAGTGACACATGTGACCAGGTAATTGCCGACAAATAAATAGGATCTTTATTGCCGAATTACACAAATCATCTGCTAATGTTAAACACCGCATAACGTGTCCCGACCCCATATTAACTGAAGCATCTACACGAAAAACACATGTAAGCATATAAACCCCTTTTTTTCACTATTGATTGATACGATCTTCTTCTAAAGATTTTATTAACCCTTCATTGCGCGTAAACCGACTATTGATATCTCCCACATTGTCATGGTTATTAAGATAATCTAATATATCCTTTGTCGAAAATGCTGAATTATGAGGATATAGTTGTTCGTAAATAGTATTCACTACTAGAAAATCCTCCAACTCATCCACAGTCCAACGTAGCTTCGACAAATCCATAGTATTTTTCACACTTCCTATATAAAACAGCTCAGGATGCTGATAAAAAAACAATGTGACGTGTTCCCGCTGTGAAGGTATATTCGCTTCCTGCCAGGCACGTTCTAAACATGATAAGCGAAAAATTTCTACATCTAAACCATCTGGATATGTTGGTTCAATCGTATTGCTTGTGTAATCATAATGACCCGTTAAGTGCTTTTGAATGACTTCATCAATAATCTTAGGATCGGTTAATGGACAATCACCTGTCAGCCGCACAATATGGTCAGGCTTATAGCGTGCGGCAACTTGATAAAATCTATCTAAAACATCGTTAAGGCTACCACGTGCACACTCTATACCATATTGCTCACAGAGATCAACAAGTTCGTCATCACTTTGCTCCATACTTGTCGCTACAATCAGTTTATCAATGGACTCTGCTCTTTGAATACGCTCAATCTGGCGCAGAATCATTGGTACACCTAGAATAGGTTTAAGTACTTTACCTGGTAGCCTGGTTGACGAAACCCGCGCTTGCAAGATTGCTAAAATCATAGTTAACACCTACGCATCTTATTATTTTTTCGTCCATAAACTCGGAAAAATAATACTTTTTTCTATTGTTTGAAAGCATTGACTTAACTCCTCACGACATTTTGCGAAATCAATAGCTTTTCGACTAATATAAATATCTTCTTGCAACTGCTCAATATTGTCGACTCCAAATACCACATGATCAATACCTGGATGGGTATAGGAAAATAAAAATGCTGCTTCGGCGCGAGAAATATTATATTTGTTAATAATTTTGTCAAATTGCCGTAAATATTCCTTAACTTTAGACAACTGTCCCGGAACTTTATCTTCTTTCATCAAAATAAGTCCTTGGAGGAAAGCACTACGTCCAAATACCACTACATTATTTTCTCTTGCTAATGTAAAAAACTCAGTTTGATCTAAACGTTGATCAAATATACTATATGGTACTTGGATATAATCTACTACTTTGCTTTTTACTACATCGAGCGCATGCTTTGTTTCATAGATGGAAACACCGAAACTCTTTATGAAACCCTTATATTTACAATACTGTAACGCGTCTATAATACGTTCATTGTAAAAGTCAGTAGGCGTGTGCAATAAATATCCATCCAACACATTTATTTTTATACGTCGTAATGATTGCACAATTTCGTCTTCCACTAGTTTTCTGGTATTTGGATCATTATTTCCAATTAAATTTGGCTTTAGTTTACTGATTACTTGTACCTTATGATTGCTTATACCATAATCGCCAAGCAATTGTTCAGCATTACCATATGCAAAAGCCGTATCAAAAATTGTAATACCTTGCTCTATCGCTTCATCGAGCATATAGAAAACTTCTTTTTCAGTTGGCTGACCATGAGGATTATTGATCCCATACTCCAAGCCAAACTGCACTGTTCCTAGACATAGTTTATCTAGAATCATTGTAACACCTTCTTTGCTTATCATTAGCTCATATTATTATTCATCCTTCTCAGCAGCCCTATAATACTGTGTTTTTATTAATTTATCTTCGGCTAAACCAACATCTAACTGTTCATTACATCGTTTCATCCCTTCCATAACATTCTCTTGAAAAACATCATCAGTCATGGTAGTTAGATTAATTCTTAAATCTTGACGATCACCTAATTGTATTAAATATTTTTCTTCATCTACAATAAAATTATTTTTCAAAGCATATTCATACATGTAAGAACCAGGTTGGGGTAATAAATAACCTGCTGATGGATAAATTCTATTATCAATACAACAATTCAAGGTATTTTGGATTGTTTCTGGTGTTTCCTGTGGATAACCGAAAACCAAACTAGTCCATGTCGGTAAACCAGCCTTCTGAATGAGTTCAGTTTGTTTTGCGAATTGTTCTATCGTAATATGTTTATTCATTGCTTTCAAAATTTCGGCATTCGATGACTCCAGAGAATATGCCATACCAATACATCCAGCTTGTTTCATCTGTTCAATGAGATAAAGATCATCCTCTGAATCAAAAAGACCAGCACGACATGTGCCTGTCCAATAAAATTTCAATCCTGAGGCTAGAATTTCATTAACCAACTCAAAGGCTTGTTTCTTAGAAAAAAAGGTAAGTTCGTCAGAGAAAAAGATATAATTCAACTGATATCGCTCAATCATATCCCTTATTTCATTAACAATAACTTGTGCACTCCGATAACGATAAGGTGCCTCCTTAAAAACATGATAACAAAATGTACATTTCGCAATGCAGCCGCGCGCCGTATTGATTGGCAAAGCTCTTACCTGTTCCCGAGGTATGGGCAATGGATCATTGACTTGTAGCTTAGAATTTTCGATATAATATTCTATATCAAAAATTGAAAAATCTACATACGGCAATGTAGAGATATCTTTTATTACAGGGCGTGGCGGAGTACGGACAACCTGGCCCTGTTCAACAAAACAAATTCCTGCGATATCATGCAGTGATGTTCTATTTGTCAAAGCATGTAACAGTTCTACAATAGCTACATCACCTTCACCCATAATCGCTATATCGGACTCTGTCTTGGTTAATAAAATATCTGGAATCGACGTTGCCACCGAGTTCCCTACTACAATCATAGCCTCTGGATGAATTTTTCTGATTATCTTGGCCAAATTCTTTATTATTTTGTAACCAGTAACAATGCACCCCATACAAACTATATCATACGGTTTCTTAGCAATCAGTCTATCCATTTCGTGATCGGTATAGTGATACACATCAATATCTACTAAATCAAAAGAAAATCCTGCCCTTTTCATGGCTGTAACTACATATCCTAAACCCACTGGAAACAATTTAACCCTTGATTCTGGGCGTAATGACGTATTAATCACTAATATATTCATCTATTATATCCTCCATTTAAATGCATCGATTTAAACAATCGATTACATATTGCTGTTCTTGTGCCGTTAACCCATAATATAAGGGAATGGTCAATACATTTTGATAATAGTGTTCCGTCTGTGGAAAATCCCCCTGCTTAAAACCCATTTTTTGATAATATGGCTGGGTATGTACGGGGATATAGTGTACATTAACACCAATATTATAACCACGCAATGCATCATATACCTGTCGGCGGCTTTTCCCACCTTCATGTTGCTTTATTTTAATAACATATAAATGCCACGCTGAATCAGTATCTGGTTGTTGATAAGGTAAAACCAAAGGTAATTCAGCTAATTTTTCATTATAAACCTTTGCCAACATCTGCCGTCTGCATATAAATTCATCAATACGCTGCAATTGACTTATCCCCAATGCCGCTTGCATATCAGTCATACGATAGTTAAAACCTAATTCTATTTGCTGATAATACCAAGGACCATCGGATTCACCTTGCATATATTTTGGATTACGAGTAATACCATGACTACGCAAACGAATAAGCTTTTCATATAAATCCTGATTATTAGTAAGAACCATACCACCTTCACCCGTCGTAACTATTTTAACAGGGTGAAAACTAAATACCGTCATATCCGAATAGGTGCAAGAACCGACTTTACTCCCTTGGTAACTACCACCAATCGCATGTGATGCATCTTCAATTACCCTACAGCCATATTTTTTTGCCAATTCATGTATCGGTCTCATTTCACATGATTGTCCAGAAAAGTGTACTGGAATGATAACTTTAGGCAGCTTTCCCTTCGATTCTGCAGTTATTAATTTCTTTTCTAATTCCGCGACGCTCATATTGTAAGTGCGGGAATTAATATCAACAAAATCTACCTGCGCACCACAATAAAGTCCACAATTCGCTGAAGCGACGAAGGTATTGGACGAAGTCCATAATATATCGTCTGCTCCTAGTCCAGCTGCCAAACAAGCAATATGCAATGCAGAGGTCGCGCTATTGACTGCGACTGCATAGTTAGCGCCACAATACTCTGCAACTGCTTGTTCAAATTTTTCTACCATCGGTCCCTGGGTTAGCCATTCTGAATGTAATACATCAATAACAGCCTGTATATCATCTGCATTAATATCCTGCCTACCATAGGGAATTTGCCCCAACATTAAATCATCTCCCGCAATTCTTCGACAGTTAAAATCTGCGAATTGGTACCAGAATTGTATTCAAATCCAATCTTTACAGGCATCCCAACTTCACCTAATTGATTCCTACTGTATTCGATTGGTGCAAAGAAATTAATAGTTGGTTTTATCACATAGTGATCGTGAAATTCTAATGTTAAATGAGAATCATCAGCTGGGCACATTGTTTCATGCAATTTCTCACCTGGCCTGATACCAATGATCTGAATGGGTGCTCCTGGTGCCATGGCTTCCGCAAGATCAGTAATGCGGCTTGATGGGATCTTGGGTACGAAAACTTCACCCCCTTGCATACGGTTAAAAGATTGAATGACAAAATCTATGCCCTGGGGCAAAGTAATCCAAAAACGAGTCATATTTACATCAGTAATTGGTAATTCCTTTCGACCCTGTTCTAGTAATTTCCTGAAAAACGGTACCACCGAACCCCGAGAGCCAACTACATTACCATAACGCACAACTGCAAAGCGAGTATTCTGCGGACCGACAACATTATTAGCTGCAACAAATAATTTGTCTGATACTAGTTTTGTTGCGCCATATAAATTAATGGGATTAGCGGCCTTATCCGTAGATAGAGCAATCACTCTTTCAACTTTATTTTCAATGGCTGCCGTAATAACATTTTGTGCACCATGTACATTTGTTTTAACACATTCCATAGGATTATATTCAGCCGCTGGCACTTGTTTCAGTGCTGCAGCATGTATCACATAATCAACACCACGCATGGCTTGCTTTAATCGTTCTCCATCTCGCACATCACCAATAAAATATCGCATCACATCATCCGATAACTCTTGTTGCATATCAAATTGCTTTAATTCATCACGAGAGAATATAATAACTTTCTTCGGGCTATATTTTTGTAAAATAATTTTCACAAATGCTTTGCCGAAAGATCCTGTTCCGCCAGTAATCATAATTGTTTTATTGTTAAACATACTTTCAGATCAACCTCCAATTTATAACAAAAACGAATAAACCTAGTGTATATTGATCTCTATTTTTTTGTTTTTATACTCATAAAAAAATTATATATATCATAAACCAATATATCGCGCACCAATACAAAATCTTGATTTTGTAATGCCGTCATCATCAGACCTAACATACCATCTAGTTTTATTTGCTGACGTTTCGTCAATAAACAATATATATCCTGAATTTGTTCCGTCAACATCACTATTATTGGCATAGATCTATCTGTTGGCAAACATAAAGAAGTTGTCTTATATAAACTTATGTTTTTAAATATTCCTTGTAATATTTCATCATTTTCACACATAACTATCCATCCTAATTACTTATTTACCTAAAAAAACAAAAGTTTCATTGATCCCGTGGTGTAATTTGTAAACAAGGTCATATAACCCCTCAAATATATCTACATACAACCCATAAATACTTGGAATAGGTTCCCCATCTTGTATATAAAACTCGACTAATTGCAGTCGAGGCTTTAAAAACAGTTTATAGCCAGGAGCGGCGGCATGATTTTTAATTTCATTAAAAAGTTCACATAAGTCTTGTGTGTTGGCAATCAGAGTATCTCTATCTTCAGATATCATTCTGAAATTAGGATGCTCTTTATCATAGTTTTCTAATAGCTGTAAGATATTACTACAATGCAGTTGATACTGCACCATCTCATTTATTAATGGTTCGACTTTAAAATTCTGAGCACTAAATTCTTTAAATATCCCATTTATCTTATCCACTATTGGCAACTTTTTGTCTAAGAATTTATTTTTTACCTGATCCAAAGGCAACTGTTCCATCCCAGCTATTTTAGCTCCACCCTCTGTAGCGTTAATAAAATGTATATTCGATGTACCTTTTGCGTAAGTTTCTAAATACTCAATCGCTAATTTAAAGGAAGACATGGTGGGAACCATACCCCCATTGTAGCCAGGCACTTCAACCACATCGCTGTCCTCATATCCCCCACCTATACCATCGGCATGATATTTATCGCCAGTAAAAGCTAAATCCTGCCCAACCATAATAATCTTTTCCGCGCCGCAATACTGAGCAAAATCTACAGCCACCGTTGCTACAGTACTTGTCTGTCTTAATCTCGCTGTCTTAGGAAGATACTCTGCAAATATATTACGATCGTCATCGATCGTGTAAGTAAAACAAACTCGTCCCGGATACATAGCTGCAACTTTATGATGTGCCTCGACTGATGTTAATAAAACGGTCTGCTCATTACAAAATCCATCTAAAAGACCAGCCATGATATCACCTGCATCAGTAACCACCAAAAAATGCGGCTCAATTCCATGTTTATGCAATGCTAGCATGGTAGAACCAGATGCTATAACCACAGCATAAGGCAAACACTCTTTAAGGATGCTTATATTTTTATTAAGGGAAGGACCTCCAGAAACAACAATACAGGGCCAGCCGCTAAATAGATCTTTGAAATTCGCAATACCGGGGCTCGTGGCGATATATGGAATATTGCGCCAATAATTTTCAATAAAGCTCCAACCTGTGGCCATGTTGATATTAACGGCAAGGGCCATTTTCGCGCCGACTGATTTTACTAGATTTTCTTCACATAACCCATAAAAATCAGCGTTAATTCGCATGGCAGGATAATATTTGCAGATTTGAATTTTTTTAATATTAAAGTTCACCATGTTATTAGCTATTTCAACAGCTAAATTATATACATCAAAAGCTTCAAACATAAATAATCTCTTGTTTTGCAGATTATAAAGTGGCCCTTGATTTTTTTTATTGATCGCCATGCTATATTCTGCCTTCGTGAGAAGTACAACTAGTATTGAATTTTCCGGAATAGTATCCCATAGAGCACGTATATGATAACCAAGGGCGCAGCCAAAAACAACGTAGACAGTATACTCCTCTAATTGAATATGGCTTAGCCATTCGTTGGCCTCTTGTATGGGATCAACCGCACTGTGCAAATGGTAATAATTCTCATTTTCTTGTTTTATGATCACTGTATTTTTTCCTGACCTAGCTTTTATTACTTTAAACATTTCAATTCTTTTCACAATATACACTCCTGTTATCCCTACACATAATAAATGGCTAAAAGAACAGCTACAGACAATTGTCTCTGGCTGTAGCTGTACACACCTTGCATATATTATTCTCTCTACTGTTTATCGTAATAAACATGATAAATCTTTAGTGGTAAAATCAATTAGGCTTTTATGTCAAGCTGCGCTCCTAAATATGGATGAACGGACGGGGTTGTCTGACCTGCTAACGATGATATTAAATCTCCCTTAGTCTGTTCAACGCCCATAGCCATCTTTGCGACAGATATGCCCGCCTGTTGTTGAACATTGCTTTGATTAAGTACAACTGACATGGCTGCTATGTCCATGATGGATCACTCCTCGATTTAGATTTACTAGAAAAATAATTTAGGAGCCAGAGACAAGTGTCCCTGGCTCCTGTAATACCAATTAACTTACTAAGCTCTAATTACTGCAGCAATTTCAGAACGCCTTGGCCCTGTTGGTTAGCTTGCGCTAACATGGATTGTGCAGCTTGTTGAAGGATGTTATTTTTCTGGAAGGCAGTCATTTCTTTGGCCATATCTACATCGCGGATGTTGGCCTCAGCAGTCGTGATGTTCTGGGAAGAAGTTCCCAAATTGTTGATAGTGTGCTCCAAACGATTCTGGGCAGCACCCAATTTGGAGCGTTCAGCAGATACCGCAGCGGTAGCATCATCAATAACACTAATGGCTGCTGTTGCCTTGTCAGCAGTAGAAATGTCCAGTGAAAATTCCACATTGGTATTATCGGTACCATTGCTTACACTAGCTGTCGCCACATAGGAGGCCACGGAGCCATCTTTCGCTGCAACAGTAGTTGTCGCGCCATCACCCGAGATGCCAAGGGCTGCGGATCTCATATCAGCGATGTCGATGGTCATGGTTTGACCGGAGTTAGCACCGATTTGAAGTTTCGCAAGAAAATCACCCTGTGGGGCAGTTTTTGTTTTTACATCAGGTGCAGTCGCAGTTTCTTCGCCTTCATTTTGGCTAAGAACAAGATTACCATCTCCTCCGACAGAGGCGGTATATTTTTGACTGAGAGTTGCATTTTTGTTAATGGCAGCGGCTAATGCTATGGATTGATCAGCAGCGTTTGTTGATTCTTTAATCGCTGTTCCATTAGCGTAACCCACATTGGCTTCTTTATTGGATACTTTGATCTCGGTTCCGTCAATTGTGAAGGAACCACCATTGCCACTCACAGCACTGGTATCAACTGAGAATTGACCCGCTGTACCAATGGCTTTCACAACTACATTGGTAGCTTTTAAGTCAGTTCCTGTAGCTTTCTTCTCTGTCAAGTCAATTTTAAAGCCAGTAACTGACGCATCATATTTAGCGCCTAATGTGGCATTGAGACTAATGGCATCGGCAATACCAGCTGCTTGTGCTTTTACATCGCCAGCACTAACGTTAAATTCCCCTTTGGCAGCATCAGCGCCACTATCTACCGCTTTGAATTTTTGTCCAGCAACTTCAGCAATATCGCCAGCTTTGAAGGCCGTGGCCACGTCAAAAGTATAGTCGCCTTTGACTTCTGCTGTTCCGCCAACCATCGTACCTGTAGCTTTAGTTAATGAATTACCAGCCGTTTGCGTATCCCAGTTACCGCCAGCTTTAACCGTAAAACCAGAGAAGTCTCCAGCAGTAGAAGATTGTGTTTTCCCTAGGTCTTGGATAGCCTTTTGAATGTTCGCCGCCGTATTGTTACTGGTTGTGGTAGCCGCAAGATGAATCGTCAAGTTGCCTACGCCGTCTGCTTCAACTGCCATAGTATCAGCATCTGTTACAGCAATGGCACCGCCACCAAATGTAATAGATTGACCATTAAATGCAGTTACAGCACCAGCACCAACTGCAGTACCACTTGCTACTGCAAGAGTCCCCGCCGTTTTAAATCCAGCCGCTGTTAACCCTGTGGATACCGTAGATTGGATATTTGTTGCAATAGTACCAGCCGTTGCTGCAGCACCACCCAAATCACCCGTTATATTCAATGTGGCAGTCTTAGCGTCCCACACAGAGGTTAATACGCCAGAGCCACCTGATGTAAGACCAGAAAAGGCGACCTTTACATTGTTTAATTCAGTACCAGTACTCGATGATGTCAACTTAAAAGTAGTATCAAGCGTAGTAGATGCAGAAGTAGCTGCTGCTGCAGTGGCAGACTGCATAATCGTTACTTTACTTAAATTTGTTCCACTAGCATTGGTAATCGTAAGAGTATCATTGGAACCTGCTCCAGCTAAAGTAGGAAGGGTTAAAGCCTTACCCGTTGCTTGGCCAGTTTTCTCCGTAAATGTGAGCGTTGAAGTACCAGCAATTGTATAGTGCGCGCTAATATCCGTATCTGCCTGCAGAGCCGCTAATAAGCTTGTACCTTGCGTTGCTGCAGTTCCTGCTGTTGCAGCGCTATTTGCAATTTGAAATTGACGTTTGGATGCATCAGCCGTTCCGATTACCCCTGTAAAGGTCTTACCTGCAATCGTAATGGTGTCTCCAGCTTCTTTAAACGGTGTTGCGATAGTAAAGGCATCAACTCCTGCTACTTCATCCTTACCACCTGAAAACGAACCACTTGCTGTTACATCTGTTACCGCTGAACTCGTGCCTGAAGGAGCAACGACGCTAAATCTATCTGTTGCACTTGCACCAGAAAAGGCGGCAAAGTTTTTAACAGCAGTATCCAACTCGTTAAATAACGTACCTCTATCACTTGCTAAAGAGTTACCAGCAGCATTCGTACCAATTGTAATGGTGATTTTCCCACCAGCACCACCAGCTTGTGTCATTGTAGTTCCGGCAGCTCCGGCACCAGTAACTGCTTGTTTAATCTCAACTTGAAGATTATTCACTCCAGTATTGCTAGTTGCTCCTGCTGTAGCACTGGACTGGAATGAAACTCCGTTTGTTAATGTGAGGGAAGATTTAATGCCTTGAATGCTTGCTGTAGTATGAGTCACACCAGTTACAGCCAGCGTACCTGTTGTTGTCGTAGAAGACGCCTGAATTGACGTACTAGATGCAGAACCAACAACACTACTATCATTCACTTTAAAGTTGTTTACAACGCCTTGAGATACGCCAGCCACGCCTGCAGCCAAGGTAGTATCTACCGCTGTAGTCGTAGTTACAGGCAAGTCTTTGCCTTTAAGTAATTTCTGCGTATTGAACTCAGTTGTATTACCAATCCGGTTAACTTCAGAAGTTAATTGATTCATTTCCGTTTGGATTGCAGTACGGTCGCTAGTTGTATTGGTATCATTACCACCTTGCACAGCAAGTTCACGCATACGTTGCAGAATGCTAGTGGTTTCATTGAGTGAACCCTCAGCAGTGGATACCATGGAGATACCATCTTGCGCATTGCTAGTAGCTTTGTTGAGTCCACTGATCTGTCCACGCATTTTTTCGGAGATGGCCAGACCTGCGGCATCATCAGCTGCGCTGTTGATACGAAGACCTGAGGATAATTTTTCTAAGGAACTGCGGGTAGCTTTTTCATTGTTACCCAATTGGCGAAGGGTGTTGAGGGAAGCCATGTTAGTATTGATAATCATAATAGAAATCCTCCTTGATTTTTGAGTCAGGCATCCTTGCCCGCTCCATGTGGTCTATAGCCACTCTCTCCCGACCGCCGGCTTGGTTGGGAGAATACTAGTCGCTTGACCTTACAATATATATATCGTTAGGGCTGTAGCATTACTTAATAGTATTTTAATAAATTGTGACATTTTTTTTAGTTTTTTTGAACCAATGACAATGATCTTGTAACTTTACGGGTAAGTTTGTTCGTTGTCACGACAGGGGGATAATAAAACATCCTCAACCTTCACTAGGAAAGTTGAGGAGATTTCGCTAATTATCGGTTCCAACTCCTGTTAACAGGCTCAGCGCTATGACTGCTATAGGCGTCTGAAACCTGCTGTTGCCGCTTGCTGTTATTGAATACAAGCTGCAAGCGTCGAATAATCAATTGGCTCTCTTGCTTGATTTCTAAAAGTAAACTCCGTCCGATCGGCGATGCCTTAAAACCATCATCGACAGTCTGATCAATGAGCGTCTGCAATCGTTCCCGCTGGTCCATTAAGTCATAAAAGAGGTTCATATCCTGCTTGGTCAGAAACTTGACCATCTCTTGCGTTAAGAACCGGTAATCTTGCCACAACTCACTTGCCTTCTTGTCTGCCATCCTACCTGCTAACCGCCCGTGAAACCTGCGTTTGTTTCATGGCACCTACCCAAGCTTCCCGGAGTTCCTGTAACACAGCTTTCGCCTGTTGCAACTTTTCCACGTCTTGTTTGATATTACCTTGAATGAGGCAAAACTCGGTGTATTCATACAGTTGTGCAAAACCTGTTGATACCTCATAGCTCATATCTAAGGTGACAACAAATTCATGTACGATATCCTGCACCCGCATATTGGCAATGTGAGACTTTTGCCGATCGCCCTGCTCCATCGCCAAGATACTTTCATTCAAAAATCGCAACGCCCCGTTGTAGAGTAATAATGTCAATTGTTCTGGTGATGCTGTCATAATTTGCTGATTCTTATAGGCGCTAGCCATTTGTGAATTTACCATCATATACCCTCCTTACTTTCTTTATGATCAGCCACTACTGCTACTACTCAATTGGGAGGTCAGCCAACTGCTCTGGGAACTTAGTGAGTTGAGCGCGACTTCCATGGCGTTATATTGGGTATAGTAAGCTTTCTGTACGGCATTAAATCGGGTTGTCTCATTCGTGATGAGTTTATTATTGGCAATAATATTCTTGGCAATATTGCTCGTCGTATCATATTGAGCATTGGCCGTTGTACCGGCTGTTAGCTGCAATTTATCCATCGTCTTCTTAATGTTATCATACAGCCGCCCGGCAATGCCTTGACTTTTACTATCTGTCGTTGTCGTTCCATTGGTTGTTGTCGCACCACTGGCGCCAAACAAGTTTTCCAGCACATTAGGATCGGCATTGAGGGCTGCCTTTAATTTAGTCGTATCCAAATAAAGCTTCCCCCCCTCCGTATAGTCACCCGTCGTAATACCAATGGATGCGGCATTCTTATAGGCGCCAGTAATACCGGAAACCGGACTAGATAAGGCATTGCGCATGGAATTAATAAGGTTAGTCAAGGTATCGTCATTATGCAACATTCCACTTTGGGCCTTGAGATTCCAGGCGGTAATATCCGAATCCTTCATGGATGTCTTCTGGGCATCCGTAAGGGGTGGGTACTCTGTATAGCGTGTTTCCTTTACCTTTGCATTAACATCAGCTAAAATTTTATTGTAGGAGTCCACTAAGGCTTGGATGGAGGTGACCTCTTGATCAATATCCTTCGTTATACCAATATTGATTGTCTGCTGGGTTGACGTATTACCAACAGTGGGCGAAGTACCAACGAGGGCGTAGGATACATCAGCAATAGTAAAATTATTGCTAGATTGCGTTAAATCCGCCCCATCTAAATTAAAAATAGCATCTTTACCCGCTTGGTGAATTTTTAACGTATTTGCTAAAAAACTGGAGCCCGTTGCATCGCTACCGCTAAAATCAAGGGCCGTCCCACTGGCAGATTGTATCGCTACCTTCCCGGTAACCGTGTCATAAGTGGCACTCGCACCTGGCACAGCACTTTGGATTTTAGCCAGCATATCATTCAATGAATCTGTAACTGGATCGATAGTTACCGATGTAGTTGCAATCTTCAGTGTGAAACTTCCTGAACTGGCAAATTCGGCGAACTGCTTTTGCAATGTAGCCGCTGGATCAAAGGGAACCGTAACACTGCTTTTACTCGTTGTAACTCCACCAGAGTTAAACGTTGTTGGCATATGAAGTTGACTGAACAAATCCTTAACACCTTGATCACTACCAGTAATGGATAATGTCCCGCTCGGTCCCGCTGGCATCTTTAGTTTATCCACTAAAAAACTCAGTCCAGCGGCATTGCTACCTGTAAAATCGATATGGTCCGTAGTTTTCGTCGCGTTATTGGTAATGGTGAAAAGATCTTTCGTGCTATCATAGCTAGCCGTTACATTGAGACCAGCGCTATTAATTTGATTGGCAAAATCAGTAAGACTGCCGTCGGGATTCACATTTATTGTGGAGCTCGTCAAACCATTATTGATGGTAATTGCCATTGACGGGATATTAGCTGTCGTTGTACCCTGGTAAAACTGGGAGGCAATGCTCGTTTTATCAATAGTAGTTCCTACCGTCGAAAGACTAGACGCACTCGTCATCGTTGCACCACCAGACAACTGGGCTACTGCCAATGTGGGAGTAATGGAAAATTGCCCAGTATTAGCATTAAAACTAGCCGTAGCATTAGTGCCGCTATTAATCCGATTCATCACATCCTGCAAGGTATCTGTAGCATGTACCGAAATTGACTCGGTTGTACCACTAAGGGAGTTAGTCAATTTCAGCGTAGAGTCCGTAATTTTTAGAAACTGGGTAGCAAGCTGTTGGGTTGGATCAATATAGGAAGTCGCTTGCACGCTACCATTGCTGGACACACCAGTGGGCGTTACCGACACTGGTAGTTTTAACTTATCCACTAAAAATTTCATGGCAGCATCATTACTACCAGCAAAACTGATATCCGCATTGCTACCAGTATTAGCAGTGGTAAGGAAAAAGCGATCTACTGTACTATCATAGCTAGCGTTTACTTTGATACCAGCCTTATTAATTTGGCTAACTAGATCATTGAGACTACCGTTGGGATCAACAGCAATGGTGGCACTATCTACACCGTTGTTTATCGTAACCACCATTTTAGGGATATCAGCTACCGCTGTACCCTGATAAAGTTGGGAAGCAATCGTCGTTCGATCAACAGTAGCTCCACTCGTCGAAAGGTTACTCTTACTGGTCATCTTCATACCGTCAGCCAACTGGGATACCACCACAGAATGATTGACATTCGCAGCCCCGGCATTAGCCGTTGCTGTCACCACGGCTGTATTACTAGAGGAAACCTTATTGGGACTTAAAGTCGCCTGAAGTTTGTAATTAAACACCGTATTGCGAAAGGTACTGACATTGTCATATACCGTATTGTAGGCAGCCTTCTGCCATTGCATGACTGTTTTCTTTTGCGCCAGAGTGTCTGCTTTAGTTTGCTCTGCGGTCATTAACTTCTTTACGATGGCGTCAACATCGATACCTGAACCTGATAGTCCATAAGTCCCGCCCACCGATCCAACTGACATAAATAAAACCTCCTTTGGGAAATTTCCCGTTACATTTTTTTATCCAGTAATATCCCGACGCAGCTCCGA
>Ga0209123_1001328_pt1 | contig 24972 bp, 22 predicted proteins | sample BarGraIncu00431A_FD_184500 | JGI IMG/M metagenome (GOLD analysis project Ga0209123, IMG submission 184500) | Arctic peat soil microbial communities from Barrow, Alaska, USA - Barrow Graham LP Incubations 004-31A (SPAdes) (version 2) | ecosystem: Environmental > Terrestrial > Soil > Wetlands >...
GTTTTCTATTGTTAAATCCCGATGTATATCTAATAAAATAGTATTTGAATATACCTTTACATTTTTTGTTATTAAATCACGTGAATTTTGATATGATTTATTATAATCTTTAGATGGGTCAATTTTTACAAAACGGCTGTTAAAGCCTTCTTTAACAAGCTTATCACTTATTGTTGCACCTACATCAGTTACTTTCATTCCTGAGGCATAGGTTTCATCAGGATGGCTATTGTATATTACTATGTCAGCTGAAAATGGTACTATAGTTTTAGTATTACCATCACCTAAAGATTTTTTTATATTAGTCGATGTGGGTAAGCTAGAAGTAACTAAACTTTTAGGAGTTGTGACCGATAAGTCTGCTTGCAGCGTTGTAGCTTTAGCAATATTTTTATGTGAACTTATGCTTGAAGTGTTTATTGCAATCCCGAAGCTACCTATGATAAATACAATGACTGCTCCAAGTATTATACCTTTAATATTTATTTTATTATATTTCGAAATCATAATAACTCTCCTTTTCATTTCCATTTTATTTAAGACCATTGATGTAGTTCCCATAATTCTAATACCTTTACCACCTAACTCTAATACCTTTATTATTGTATTTCCATACTGTATGTTTTTACCCTCACCTAGATAGGAAATAACTTGACCATCACAGGAAATTTCACAATCCTGTCTCATTTTATGAAATCCATAGAGCAAAATCGGATTAAACCAATAAATTATTGACAATAAATTAATAGCCCAATTTATAGCTATATCCTTGCTTTTCAAATGGGTTAGTTCATGCATTATAATATGTTTAAATTCTTCATCACAAATTTTGGCTGTTGCTATACTGACTGGAATTAATATCTTTGGTTTAAAGAGCCCACATAAAGAAGGACTACTTATCTTCTTAGAATATGATAATTCTACCTCTGTTCTTATATTCATATCTTTCATGCATTTTTTTAAAATTTCATTATGTTTGTTATTTATATTTTTTATAGAAGTTCTAACAATATTCTTTAATTTGTTATTTCCTATAACTAATACCCCTACTGATAATGCAACTCCAAATATCCATATAAAACAAAATATTTTTTCAAAATTGAATATGTTGCTTAAAGGTATACTGATAGTGTTACTAATTACAGTGTTATTAGAAGGATGCACCTCATTTATTAAGTCTGAATCACCTAAGTCTGCATTAGTAAATTCTTTAGAAAAATCATTTTGTGTGCTTTGTGTGATTATATTTGTACTGCTTTGCACATGAAAATTTTTATATAAATTAGAGATATTTAAATGGCTTTGTGGTCCAAAAGGAATTATCAATTTAATAATTAAAATTAACCATATATAATATTTAAATGTAAAATTTAATTTATTTCTAAATATCCCTTTAGTTATTAATATCATAAATACAATTACGCTACCAATTAATGACGAAAGTAAAATTAGTTCAAAAATATTTAATAAATTCATACACATCAACCTTTCGTTTTACTTGATTGTTCCAGTATGTTTTTTAATTCCGCAATATCCGTTTCAGATATTTCTTCCGACTGTGCAAAGGTTAAAAGCATAGATTTCATTGACCCATTGAATACCCTCTTAATAAAGGATTGGCTTTCTAATTTAATACATTCATCTTTTGAAACCAAAGCAAAATATAAATATTCATAACCCAATTTATTGAATCCGATTGCATTTTTAGTTAATAATCTGTTTATTAGAGTTTTAACTGTAGCTGGCTTCCACTCTGATTTATCCTTTAATTCCTGTATAATATTAATTGATGAAATTTCAGGATTAGTCCATATTATCTTCATTATTTCCCATTCAGCATTGGTTATTTTAGGAATTTCATACATCGTATAACGCCTCTTTTCAATTACAACTGAAATCACTTGATTTACAACTGTAATTTGTATTATTTATATACTATATTCCTTAATACAAGGATTATTACATTTTATTTAAATGGATACCCCAAGTTTTCATTTCCAACTGTCACACGTTAATTTACTAACACATATCCCTTTTAGAAAATCATCGCATTAAGTATTGTTTAATAAACAAAAATAGGTACAGCCGACATTAAGTGTATGTCGACTGTACCTATAATTGAAATTATAATACTTTCTTTCGTCTATAATAAAAACCACCAAGATGATATACTATTCCCAAGACAACGGCATTAAATGAAGGTAGGTAATTATTATAATAATTCTATTCTTACCTTAAAATATCGAGTGCCTTCTTTATCTCGGATGATTCCAGGTCTTTAAACGCCATCATCCGCTCATAGTTTTTTAACTCTTTCTGACTATCATTCAGCGGACTTGGTAAAGGCTGAGAAAACTCATTCAACATAATTGTATATTTTTCTATTATATGTTCTTTTAAATACTTCCCATCTAAGCACTCAAGCTCTAAATCTTTATAGGCATATATATATCTATTCTTCCCCTCTTCAACCGCGCCTATCATGTGCCTAAGAATTATATCATCAATAACTGAAAGGAAACACATCATATAGTTATTCATATTTTCTTCCTTACTAAAATCTACATTATCATAAAGTTTTTTAAACAAGTCTTGTAATCCTTCATCAAATTCACCAAAATCTATCATTTCATACATATACTTATAGTACTCTTTTACAATTAACCCATAAGTTTCTTGGAATTCTACGTCTTGTATATCTAAAGTCGGTACGCCTAACTTCGTAGAAGTATCCTTATATAGATTATATAAGTTGATGGTTTTTGATACTATGCTATCAAATTTGATATTCCCTACTAGACCATATCTTCTATCATTATTACTATCTCCTTTATGTTTTGCTTTAGTCCTCAATCTTATTTTACTTGAAGGAATATTTTTGTTACTAGAATAACTATTTTTCATTTTATTCTCCTTTATTTTAAATATTTGTCATCAACATTTTCTTTTTACTTAAAACTATTTTTACTTTTCCATCTAATTATGAGAAAGCCCACGCACTACCATTAATCTTTTGTAATAAATATAACTCTCTGATAATGATATCTTAGCTTTTTCAGTTTTATGCATATGTTTTTTAAAATACCTCATTAAGCAAGAGTATTTCAGACTTTTGCATCTTATTTTACATCAATGTAAAAATAAACACCACTGGAGTGTCTTATCACCGATATATAAGAAAATTACGCACATATAGCAATCAAAGGGTTTTCAACTAATATTTAATAGCAATATTTTTATTGCTTAAATATTGTAATAAATTCACTATTCATTCTTATATACTATTAACATAGTAATTTTTAAGAGAGAGGTTGATATGACTAAGAATAAAATAAAAAATATTGGTATAACAGCAATGCAAAAATTATGTAAAAAGCACAAATTGGAACAACTTATTAAGGATGCAAGCGATGTAGGCACAGCAATGAACCTAATTAAAACAGTAGCCCCTAATGGTGAAGGAGTTCTTGAGGAAACCGTCGCGAAGTATATAGAAAAACTTAATAAAGACTCTCCTAATATTGAGCCATCAGAAAATTCACTTAGTATTGAAGAGCTACAAAAATTTTGTGAAGAAAGAGAACTAATAAGTAAAGTGAACTCTGCCATCACTGATAAAGAAGCAATGAACCTAATTAATGCAGCATTATCTAAAGAAAAAGATTTTAATGATGAAACTATCATAGCTTATAGGAAACTTCTTATAAATCCGCCTACTGTAATTGATGAGTCAGTTCAAGAATTGCAAAGGTTTTGTGAAGAAAATGAATTAAAAGATGAAGTTAAAGAAGTCAGCACCGATAACGAAGCAATGAACCTAATTAAAATAAAATTCCCTGAAGGAAAAGATTTCGGTCTTGAAACTGTAAAATCATATAGGGAACTACTTATAAACCCACCTACAATACCTGATAATTCAGTTCAAGAGTTACAAAGATTTTGTAAAAAAAAACTAGAAGATGAAGTTAAAGAAGCCACTGATGATGAAGCAATAAAACTAATTAAAAATACATTTTACAAAGGAAGAGTCATTGATATTAAAATCGTTAAAACTTATAGACAATTGCTTAAGGAATCGGATTTAACTAGCGGGGTGTCGCAAGGAATAAAGGATGCCATGGTAGTATCAAAACAGAATGCAATATCACTAGAAGCTCTAAAAAAAGAGATTAAGCTTCTCAATGATACTTTAAATCTATTAAAAGTTGAGAATGAAGGTCTCAAACAGAAATCTCCCACACAGGATAACACTATAAAAGATAAACTTATGTTTCAAATTCGAAACCTTAATGAACTTTTTAATAGTAATGATGATAAAATTAATGTAAGCATAAATAAAGAGCTACTAGTTAAGGCAACTAAGTTCGTTGATGCCAACAGTCTTATAAGCCTTGAAAACATAATTAAAAATGGATATGATTTAAATTCTACAATAGTACAGAGTATATTATTTGCATTTATACATCAGAATTCACTACTATAATTTTAACTTTCTTCATATAAATAAAGTAATAATAACGGGAACCTATTTTTAGGTTCCCGTTCAAAAGTAGTCATTTAATTTTAGGCGTCATTACTTTTACTCTATATCCAATTCATCAATATCAATCTGGTTTAAAATTTCTTTTAACAGTTTTAGTTCAGCTTTATTTAATGTAATACCTTTTCTCATTTTCTCATGTTCCTCGTCCCAGTCTCTCACATCAATTTTTGCTTTCTTATCATTCCAGCTTATTATATTTACTTCTTTTTTCCAGCCCTTTACGCCATCTGTTAATGCACCCAGGTTTTTTAATATATCATATTTTATTTCAGACAATTATATCTCTCCTTTTATCTAACTTATACGTCCATCCTACACCATAATTTCTAAGCCATTCTTTTCTTATCTCATAGTCAGGCATTACAGAAGCTACAAGCTCCCAAAACGCCTTTGAATGGTTCTTGTGATACATATGGCACATTTCATGCACTACTATATAATCCACTACATTTGCTTTTGCCATTATACTTCGCCGATTTAATAATAGTTCATTTTTAGATGTTCAACTTACCCATCTCTTTGGCTCTGCCTAAGTAACCTTATTTATGTCCTACATATTTACCCATTCTGCCTAAAAGTGTTATATACTTCTTCCATTAGATGTTCTTTAATTGAACCTCTAAAGTCACCATCCTCTAATATTTTCATAAAGAAATCCTCATTTTGTCCCATTCTATTTATGACAATATCTAAAAATGACTTATCATAGCTAAATTTAAAGTTCTCCAATGTATTGCTCTTAGCTTTTTGGGCTAAATCCTCATCAGCAAAAATATCTGCTTTAATTTGGTCAATAGCCAATTTATCTGTTTGCGTAAACTCCGTTCCAAATTTATCATTCAGTCTTTCTATAATTGAAGAAAGTTTTTCTTTTTCTTCCTCTTTCTTAACTGTTTTCCCAAACAACGTTGGCTTTAATTCAACTTCCCCCTCTTTTATTAATGATATACTTCCATCAAAGGTTTGTTGATTTTTATAGTATTCCAATGCAACATCATCCGCTAATTGCACTCCACCCGTTCCTGTCTTCGGCAATTTTTTTAATAAATAATTTAGGTATACAAACAGCTTATGCAGTTCAATATCAGCAAATGGACCAATTTGAAGAATAAAAGAATATGTTCTAATATACTTTACTGACGCCCCTTTAAACTCTTCCATTGTCTCTTCTTCTAAACTATTTTTAAATCGTTCCACTGCCTTATCAATTACAGAATTGAGTATTCCCTGAGCCTTAGTTGATTTTTTCTTACTACTAAACTCTAATTTATTTACTTCATTTATTTCTTCTTCATTATAAACTTGACAAGCATCAAGCTCTCTTTGTAAATCATATAAAATGTTAGGGTCCGTCATACCTTCAAGACCTGTAACTTCAAAATAAGGCTGGAATGCCGCTTGAATAACCTCTGCATCATTAACAAAGTCGAGTATAAATGTATCATTTTTGCCTTTGCAGGTTCTATTAATCCTGGATAATGTTTGAACAGCTTTTATACCATCTAAAGGCTTATCTACATACATTGTATGTAAAAGTGGTTCATCAAATCCAGTTTGATATTTCTCAGCTACCAATAATATTTTATATTCATCGGTATGAAATTTATCTGGTAATTCCTTTTCTCCAAAACCATTCATATCAGGCTCAGTATGTGAAACCCCATTATCCTCCACTGTACCTGAAAACGCTACCAGAGCTTTTAAATCGCCGTAACCCTTTTCCTTAATATATTTATCAAAAGCTTTTTTAAATCTAACTGCATGAAGCCTACTGCTCGTAACTACCATTGCTTTAGCCCTTCCACCAATCTTATGCCTAGTTACCTGCCTAAAGTGTTCGAGTATAATCTCTGTCTTCTGAGCTATGTTATGAGGGTGCAGTGAAACAAACCTTCCTAGAGCTTTAGACGCTTTTTTACTTGATACTTCTGGGTCACCTTCAATTTGTTTAGATATTTTATAAAAAGTCTTATATGTAGTATAGTTTTTTAATACATCAATAATAAATCCTTCTTCTATGGCTTGTCTCATACTATAAACATGAAAAGAATGAGGCTTACCATCAGAGCCTACTATCCCAAACATTTCAAGTGTTTTAGGCTTTGGAGTAGCAGTAAATGCAAAATACGAAATATTATCTTGTTTACCACTCTTAGCTATCGTTTCAAGGATTTTTTCCTCTGTATCATCTAAATTATCTTCCTCTAACTTGTCAGCTTCCATAGCTTCCTCAAGTGTCTTGGATGACAAAGCCTCTTTTACAGCTCTTGCTCCTTTTCCATTTTGGGAGCTATGTGCTTCATCAACTATTATTGCATATTTCCCCTTGTTGACATCACCAATTTTTTCTAAAATAAACGGGAATTTTTGTAGAGTAGTAATTATAATTCTCGTCCCACTAAGTAGTGCATTCGCTAATTGAGTGGAATCTTTATCAATTCTTTCTACCATACCTGCCTTATGCTCCAGCTGATAAATAGAATCTTGAAGCTGTTTGTCTAATATTCTTCTATCTGTTATAACAATTACACTATCAAAGACTGCATTATCATCATCGTTATGCAGTTTTGCTAACCTATGTGCTAACCAAGATATGCTGTTAGTTTTACCGCTTCCCGCTGAGTGCTGCACCAAATAACTTTTACCTGCTCCAAAATTTTTAGCGTCAAATTCTAATCTACGAACTACATCCAATTGATGATAACGCGGGAAAATAACTGTCTCCTTTTTCTCAATGACTTCACCTGTGATATCTTTTATTTCCTCATTTTTTATAAAAACAAATCTAAATAAAATATCAATCAAGCTATTTTTTTCCAATATTTGTTCCCAAAGGTATGATGTTTTATAGTTATTATTATTTTGGGGATTCCCTTGCCCACCATTATTCCCTTTATTAAATGGTAAAAAGAAAGTCCCTTCACCATTTAGTCTTGTGGTCATATAAACATCATCAGGGTCTACAGCAAAAAATACTACTGCTCTTTTCTTAAACTGGAATAATAGTTCCTTAGGGTCCCTATCGTTTCTAAATTGTTTTTTAGCATCATCCACAGTTTGCCCTGTAAGGTGATTCTTTAATTCTAAAACTACAATTGGCAATCCGTTAACTGATAACATCATATCAATGCTATTGGTGTTCTTAGTGCTATAATAAACTTGCCTACTAATTGTAAATACATTTTTACTATATAAGTCTAACAGAGTATAATTTAAGCCACTAGATGGTTTATTATATGCAAGTTTCAAAGTTTCCCCATAATCTTTAACTCCATGTCTTATGCAATCAATAATTCCACGGCTATTAATTTCTTTTATTATTCTGTCTAATATCTTAGCCTTATAATTTTCTTTGTAATTTTTTTTAAGCTTTTCAATTTTCTTAGATTGTGTATCTTCTAGAAATTCGAATAATATTTTAATATCAATGGCATATTTTCTAAAATCTTCTGCTGCTTGTCCTTCTAATTTTCGTTTAATATACCCACTCATAATTAAATATTCTTCAATATTTGTTTCAAACCCCTTTTCGGTAAAATCTATCCCCAATTATCTCCCCACCTTTTGTTAGAATGGTATTGAATTTTGTTTACTACACTCATTATTTTACAGCCTAATCTTTCCAAATCTTTTATAAATTCATCAATTAACGAACTATCTAAATTGGAATGACTTATGAAAACTTTCATGATATACACCTCTTATTATTACTCATTGATTCTTTATTTTTTTCAGAAGTTTTCAATCTTCTTTTATTTAACTCCATATTTGTACTTCTCTAACCTTTTTTTACATAAACTAAGTTCGTCTTGTGTAAACAGTCCATTATAGTCATCCTTTAGAACCAAAGCTTCTACAGATAAGTCAAGGCTTCCCAATTGCCAAAGCTTTGAGAACCTTTCCGTTCCACCCTCCTTGGATACTAATTCTTTAGCAGTTTTAACTCCGCCTTTTTCACTAAGCATTTGTAAAAATCTTGTAGCCCTATATCAACATTCCTTATTTGCTTTTTTATAAACATCTGCCATAGCAGTATTAAATTTTCTTTCTATATCATTCATACCCCCACACCCCACCATTGTTTATTTTACTATTGTACAATTGTTTGGAATAAATCTGTATTCCAAATGATTTTACATATTTCTTTATATAAATGTTGTCTTTCTATAAGATTTGCCTTATCAAATTGATTATATGGTTTAAAACTTAAAGCATTATTTTGCATAAATCTTAAAAACAATGGATTATTACCATAACAATTACCATTTAATGTTCTTGCCAATAAGTTTTCACTATCGTACTTCACTGATTTATTAATATACTCCATATCTTGAAGGCTTCTATTTTTATCCTTAGGAAGAACTAAAAGTCCTCCAAACCTATTTCTGTAACTTGAAAATTCTTCTTCTGTTGAAAACTCACTTTGATGATTTCCTTGTGTATAATTATTTGCCCATACATGTTCTATGTCATAAGGATTTTTTTGTTGTCGATTAACATAATTATAAAAGCTACTATTTATTCCGCTATTTTCTTCTAAATAATAAGTTATTCTTGATAAAATATGAAGCATATATCTTGCAGTAAATTGATTTAAATAAAAATTATCAATGCCCTCCAAAGTATATCCGATGCCCCTAATATACTCTTCGAATATCTTAACTAATTCATTAATGTTCTTTCTTCTTATCTTCTTTGTTAAGTTGAATATTGTGTATTTTATAGACGAATAATCTACTGTCTTAAAATTAAACACGCGCATTGCAATAAATTGGTCTATAAAGCATGATACAAGTTTTATTTTTTTATCTATTATATCTGATGTATCGTTTGTGCAGATTGAAGCCAATATTATTTGATATTGAAAAGTAAATCCCCTATCCGCATTGTAAAATACATATTCATACTCTTTATTAAATTTTTGAGAAAACCCTTTTAGCCTTATATATATATTAGAAAAAGTCTTAAATTCCTTTAAAATAAATTGTTCAAAATCAACACTTTTGTTCAGACCCATTAAAGATGTTTTTTCCATAACCCATTTGTGAAATGTTTGTCCAATTACTTCAAAATCTTTATCTTCAGAACCTTTTTTACCTTCTCTTATAGAATCTGCGTATTGAGACCTTAACCAATCTTTTATAAAATCTGAATCTCCATCTTTTTCAATCTCTTTTAATATTAGATTCTTTTCTTTCCAAATATCATTCGCCTTATTCCTTATAGTATTATCACCAATTTCAGAAAGCAGATGACCTTTTAGCATTTCAGTAGGTGTAAGTCGAAGTCCCCTATCATTCATAGTTACAAAAACCTTATGTGCATCTTGTTCTGAATCAGTTCTTATTTCTATTAAAACTACATTATATATTAACCAATTTATAAAAAGTGGAAGTAATTCATTTCTAAGCTCATCAGGGAAGATTTTTTCAATATCTTTATACCTATTGTAAAGATTGATTACACTTTCAGATTTTTCATTATTTATATCATATTCTCCACTGTCGAATAGACCCTGCAAACAAGCTTTTCTTTCAGAGACATTAATGCAGAAGGTTTTATCTCCATATTTTTCAGAATATATTAAATTATCAATTTGAACTCTTCCTGTCCTATTATTCTTCTGTAGATTGTTGAGATATATAAAAAGTAATGTTAAAGACGATAACCTCTGTTGACCATCTATTATTGCATTATCATTAGTAAGTATTATAGGACCTAAAAAATAGTTTCCATATTTCTCAACATCTTTAACATTGTCATCTACTTGATAATTTTCAAGAAATTCAGTAGCTAAATCATCAATCAATTCTTTTATCTGTTTTTCTTGCCAATTATATTCTCTCTGATAATAATGAACAGTATATTTATCATTAAATAATTTGTTCACCTCAACTGGACTTCCTGTTATTTTATTCATTAATAACCCCCCCATCTCTGAATATTTACCTCATATTACTAATAAAGAGCTTAATTTAGTAAACTTATTCATCTTTCAGTTATTTTAAATTATCTTCTTTTGGGTAATTCTATTACCATTGCGTATTTAAGATACGTCTTAGCACAATTTATTCTATAATAAAAACCTTCTTATCACTTTAAATCTTTTGGTTTACTTCTTCATCTGATAAGTTAAATTCTTTTACAGTCTCTTTTTCACATTGATTTTAAGATTATTTGAAACAACAATATTAAGCCTCACTGTAATAATCTCTTACATCAATTTTTCCTGTAATAGCTTCTAATATAAGGGATTGACGATATTCTTTTAAATTTGGTATTTGCGATATTACATCTACCATAAAATTATCTACTTCCTTATCTCTTTTCTCTAAATAGTGAACAATATAATTTTGTTCTTCTATATTTGGTAATGGCATATATAAATTAGCATATTTTTCTGCGCTTACATTCTGTATAGTAGCTTGTATTGTGCTTTCTTTTATCCAGTCGCTATAATTAGTGCTTTTAGTGAAATAATACATAAACTTAGGGTTCAACACTCTAAGATTTGGTCTATATCTTATTAAATATCCAGCAAAACATGCAATACTATCATCCTGATGTATGTATGATTTCCCTACCGTAGCTCCACTTCTCGCAAGTAGTACATCGCCTTTCTTTAATAAATATGCAACTGCTTTTTCCATTGGTAAAGACTTAAACGTTTCTTCCTTCAAGTTCCCTTTTCCATCAATATCGGTTATTCTAATATATCTTGGTAATTCTCTATTATCTAATTCAGCAGATTCATTTGCTCCATACATGAGTTTTTCATTGGTTAAATACTTTAATTTCATTAACTTCCAATTCTCTGGTATAAATCCTCCCACTCCAGCCCCTGAATTCTTCATCTTAACATTAGGATTTAACCCTCTTGTTACTGCTTCTGTTATAATTGCCTGCCTTTTTTCTTCAAGAAGATTTATAAGTTTTTCCTTATCAGCTACAAGAGAATCTATTTCATTAATTTTTAAATATAGAAAATTTGCTATCTGTTTTTGGTTTTCTAAATTAATATTTGGTATATATATACTTCCTACCGTATCACTATTTAAATTTAATTGTGTGCCTAATTTACCAAGACCCTTATAAGCTTCTCCTGCATCAAATATATAATATAAGTATCTATTATCACCTTTAAAATCTGGAAAATAAACAAACCCATCATGTATACAGCACTTTATTTTACTTATACAAGGCTTTCCAACTGTTGCACATATGCTTATAAAAAGTTCATTTGGAAAGATTTTGACACTTGCATTAACACCTTCACTGGATAGCATTTGTTCACTTGTTTCTAAATACATATCAGAGTTTGTCACATCTGATATTCTCACCCAAGAAAATTCACCATTTTCATCAAAATATTTCGGATTATCTATTGGTCTTGGTGAAGCTCCTCTTTTAACTCTTGTTAATCTTTTTATAGCAACTACAGCCCACTGTTCTGGTATCTCACCTATCCACTCTACACCACTATCCTTATACTTTTCATATTTCTTATACTTAGCCACTATCCTAACACCTTCTTAAGCTTCTCCACTATGCCCTCTTCAAGTTTCTTAATTTCTAACATAATCTCCTCTGAACTCCTAAGTGGAGTGTATTTATAAAATTGCCTTGTGAATGGAACTTCGTATCCTATCTTTGTTTTACTCTCATCTATCCATGCGTCAGGAACATGAGCCCTTACTTCTCTTTCAAAATATTCATATATATCTTCTTTTAATGGTATACTTTCTGTATCTCTTAAATCTGTATCCGCTTCTGGATTACCTTTGCTATCAACGCATATATCCGCTGTTTCATCCTTTTCACTTAATGCTGATAGAATAGCTTTAAGTATAGGACCACTTATAATTACTCCTTTAATCTTAAACATTTCCTTTACTTTCTTAGTAAATTTTTCTCTATTTTTATATTCCTTATTGCCCATTTCTTTTAATCCTTGAATTATTTCATCTTGAATCTTTTTCCCTTCTTCCATATCTAATAGTCCTGCTTCACCCTTTTTCTTAGACGTAGCAATATTAGCAAAAACAGTTTGATTATATAATTCTTTTACCTTATCTCCTTCTGCCTTAAAGTTAAGCCTTAATGGTCTTTCAACTACTATCTTTCTATATCCAAAGTCTTCATTGTCAAATATCTTACAATTTTCTCCCTCTTTTACCTCCCCGTATATCTTTACAATCTGGTCTATATGGTCTTTAGATAATTCATTCCTCTTGTTTCCAAGACTTTTTCTCATTTTCTCAAAAAAGTTTACTCCATTAATAAGTTGTATCTTGCCTTTTCTTATTGGACTCTTATTATTTGTAAGTATCCACACATAAGTTGAAATCCCTGTGTTATAGAATAATTGGTCTGGCATAGCTACTATCCCTTCTACTAAATCATTCTCTATAACATATCTTCTTATTTCACTTTCTCCACTACCTGCATCTCCAGTAAACATTGGGCTACCATTCATTATTATTGCTATTCTTGAACCTTTTTTATTTCCATCTATTACCAAAGGCTTCATCTTAGAAACTAAATGTTGTAAAAATAATAACTGTCCGTCACTTATTCTTGGAAGTCCCGCTCCAAATCTACCATTAAATCCTTTTTCTTCATATTCTTTTTTAACTGTTTTTTCAACATTTTTCCATTCTACTCCATAAGGTGGATTGGTAATCATATAATTGAAATGTTCATTTGGAAAGTTGTCATTTGATAAAGTATTTCCAAAAGTTATATTTTGAGCTTCCTGACCTTTAATTAATATATCAGCTTTACAAATAGCATATGATTCTTCATTTACTTCTTGAGCAAAGAATTCTAACTGCGCAGTTGGATTTAACTCTTTTAAATATTCCTGAGCAACAGACCCCATTCCACCTGTACCAACGCAGCAATCATAAAAAGTCTGCGTTATGCCTGGCTTTGTAAGGATATCGTCATCTTCCATAAATAAAAGATTTACCATAAGACGTATAACTTCGCGTGGTGTATAATGGTCTCCCGCTTCACCGTTTTCAGAAAAGCTTCTGATTAATTCTTCAAAAATATATCCCATCTCAACATTGGATACTACTTCTGGGTGCAAGTCTAATTCACTGAAAGCTTTAATAACAAGATACAGTAAATTGTTTCTATCCATCTTTTCAATTTGCTTATCAAAATCAAAATACTCAATTATATCCGCTGAATTTTTAGAAAACCCATTAATATAATCTCTTAGATTATCGGCTATGTTATCCGCATCACTTAATAATTTTTTAAAATCAAATTTGCTTACATTACTGAAGCTCTGCTTTGCCACTCTATTAAGAATTTCATCTCTTGATTCATTGGGAAGATTCTTATATTGTTCATATGAGTTTAAAACATCTTCCTTTGTCCCTTCAAGCACACAATCAAATCTTCTTAACACTGCCATTGGTAAAACTACCTTGCCGTAATCTTCTTTCTTAAACGGTCCTCTAAGCAATTCAGCTATACTCCATATGAAACTCACTTTATCTTGAAAATTCATTAAATTAGTCACTCCTCATTGTCTTCTTTTGTTATAAATTAATTATTTGCGTTATTTCATCATATTTAATATTCTATCAACAACTTCCAATCTCCTCTTACCGCATATCTGCTGTAAAATTGAAGTGTATTGTTCACCTTTCATTATCTTGCTTGGGTTATTTATATAAAGATTTTTTATGTGCTGTATTAGTTCATTTTCATTTACATCATTTCCCCAGTACCTATCAATTACCTGGTTTATAACCTCCGCCAGTTCTCTCTGTGTCTTGTAAAATAATTTTATATTCAAGCTATACCACCTTCTTAATTCTAATTACATTTTTACCTTAATTCTATTTTATTCTTACTTTTTGGTAAAATCAAGATAAATAGAAAAGCTCTGTAATATGCCTACTTATTAGAAACTTTGCTACCATCCTCTATCGTTTTCAAGTTAATTACTTCCATTCTAAAGTATACAGAACCTATGATAAACTTTAGTTTAACGGTGGAGGCTGAACAATATACTTTTAGTTTCAGCTCTAAGACAATTAAGTTTTGTAATACTAAGTCCTATAATATCATATTTTGTAATTTTTTTTATTATTATGCTATAATTAGGTTAATGTATTTTAAAATAGTATTTTAGGAGGTTATATTTGTGGAATCAATTATTTCAGAGCTTCGAAGCTCAAAATTAACAATGACAGGAATTAGAATGTATTATATTACACGTACTAAAAGACGAAATTCAGACAACGAATATCTTGCTTTTAGTGTGCCTATATCTACAACTATAATAGGAGATATTAACAACTTAATATTTGACAGTACCATTTCCAGAATTTTAGAAAAGTCCCTTACTGAATTCAATCCAACAGGCACCGAAACTGGTACCATTGAACATTTACCTTTAGAGTTTGTTAATAATTATGAAAGCATATATAAATCTATTTCATCAACACTTCCTGAATCAATAGCCGATTTAGATTTTAAAGAGATATGGGGATATTGCATAAAAATACTTTATGATGAACATAATCCAAATGAATTACTTTTTTTTAAGAAGTTCGCTTACCCAAAAATTTTCAGCAAGAGCTTAATTCTTTCGCTGGTTGGTGGGTCATATAATAAAATAGATGATGAAATTATTACAATAGATAATGACGTTCATGCCTTTTCCTTCGATAAAACTATGTATGTCCTAAATAAATCCCAGTTTGAAATTTTTTTTAACTTTAGTAGTTCATATCGTACAATAGTAGAGAACTCAATAGAAATGCTTAAAGAACTAGATGTAATAGAAAATTTTGAAGACTTTGCTCTCCATTGCATAAACAGTGACACACTCACTAGAAGATTAGTTAAAATAATAAATGAGCAACGGTTTAAAACAGTACAAAGATGTATTTTACATGTGCCAACAGTTATTGAGGATTTCGCACTTAATGTTAAATTTGAAAACAATAAAATTGTTTATGATGAATCGAGCAATATTTCTGATATTATTACTTTAATAAAAGGAGCATGTGTTATAGGTGCTTTAGACCAGGAAAGGTATATTGCAGCGGATACTAAAAATGCAAATAATCCATAGGAAGTGATGGTATGAAAAATTTTCATACACAAAATATTATCTCTATAATTGTTAAACTCATTTTATTTTTATCTTCTTATATTCCACTAATATTAATTATAATATTACAAATGCTAAGATTATCATTAGATAACCTAAAGACGCCTTTAAGTTTATCCCTACATAATACTAAAACATGGAATAATATATGGAATTTAAAATATATTTATCCTATATTTTTATTGATAGTTATATCAATTGCTTTAATAATATTATTGAAAATAGTACTACACTGTACCAAAGACCCTAACTTAACTACTGATATTGATATACAAGAAGTTAATAATATGAATAGCAATTATATAACGAACTATTTTTCTGTATATATATTTCCATTTATAACACTGAATATGACATCACTTGATGGTGTAGGTACAGTAATCATTTTAACTGTAATAATTGGTTATGTTTATATTAAAAATGATATTTTATATATAAATCCAATATTAAATATTATTTTTAAATATAATATTTATTCTATTGAAATAAAAGAAAATTCAAAATTAATAGAAATTGTTTTATTAAGTAAGAAAAAAAGAACAGAATTAAAAATTAATCCTAATATATCCGCATATAGAATTGGTTATAATGTTTTTATTGAGCTATAATAATATCCCTAAATAACTATGACAAATAAAATAAGGGGGAACCTCCATCACCTAGAGATTCTCCCTCATTATTATTTATGAACATATTCTTCACTTTTCCATTAAAGTGAAGAATATGTTTACTATATCTTATTCAAATTAAATGTATCAACTTTTTATTTTGAGCGGTTTGTATAGAAGTTACTCATCAATGAATTCTTTTATTCTTCATATGAAATTCTAAACCATTGCTTTCTAATAAATTCCACTCTTATATCCACCTATATTTCCTTTTTACATTTGTACAATTTCAATATACCCCAAACAATCGAGAGTTTGTAAATAGTCAATCAATTTCAACGCAACCAGTCCTAAAAATCCAATTATTGTTCCAAAATCAGCCATCATACTCATCCCTCCTCGAATGTTAGCTATTATGTTACAGTTCCCAATCCCTTGTTTCCAAGTCCCATTAGCCTCACAACCTTTCAATTGCGTGGAGCGGAACATCTATAATTATATCATTTTCCCATAATTTTTTCAATTCTTTTTCCATGTGTCCATATGATACAATATCTATTTTTATTTTTTCCTTTGCTATAATTAATACTTTTTCTAGTTCATCTTGTTTGAAAATTCTCAAAAGCAACATTATGTTCACGTAATTGTATCTATTATTAGACAGATGCAATACCTTTGTCTTCATAAAATGAATATTACTCTTTAATTCCTCTATGGCTATTATCAAATCATGTTGTAATTCTACTTTAGGATATTGTCTGAATATTTCTACTTTATTACCTTCTACTAATTTACTTTCTATACATTCTAAATTAGTGTTAACGAATATACTATTGTTAAAAATAGCACCTTTAAAATTACACTTATTTATCTTGCATGCAACAAAAATTGTATCTTTAAATTTAGCTCCAATAAAATTACAGTTATTAAATGTTGTTCCTAAAAAATCAACTCCATAAAAACTAGCATTTTTAAAATCTGTTTTTTTTATTATAGCTCCCTTTAGATTCACATAATGAAATACTCCATTATTAAAATTACATCTAATTAATTTACTTTTTGCTAAATATCTACACCTAACTTCTTTCCTCATAATTTTTTTAGGTTTCCCTTTATATGAAATACAGTATATCCTAGTAATTCTATATTTTTGTTTATTCTCTTGCAAGAAAGACCACCCCTTATTATACAGTTATATAACAATAGCATTTAAAACCATTGTCGGTGTAAAAGAATTTAATAAAAATAGCGATATTTTTATTATATCAATAAAAGGAAATTTTAAACATATGTAGAATACCAAATAATAGAAATATTTATAATACTGGGGGTACTTTATGGAGAACTATTATATTAATCTAGGAAATCTAATAAAAGAAAAAAGGCTTAAAATGGGACTAACTACACAACAACTTGCTAATATTTTAGGTGTATCTATTGGTTCCTTATCTAATTTAGAGAACGCTAAGACAGACACGTTCAATGTAGACCTGATTTTAAAACTATATAACAATTTAGATATTTCATTATTTGATTTTTTACCAATATCGAATAGTAACCTGCATTCTGGCAATCTTTTATCGCCTTCGCAGCTTAGCGAAACCCCTAATAATAAGGTAGACATGTTGTCTCTAAATATTGATGTTATTGTAAATACATATATAAATAGCATTAAGAATCATAATTATGAACCCTTATTTATTGATAAGTTAACTAGTAAGCTTATTCAAGAATTAACTTATATTGATGATTTCAAATTAAAATAAGTTATTATTTAAGGCTATCCAATTGGATAGTCTTATTTCAATTTATTGAATATTTCAAATAAATGAATAAAGATATAAATATTGGTCATAATATTTAAAGAAGGAGGTGAACAACATGAAATTATACCTTGGACATCGAAGTATAAGCCAATATTCTACCGATAAGCAGGTGTTTGCTAAAAATTATTTAGGTAATAAATCTTACAGCAAGAATAAATACAATAAATATATGGCTTTTGGAGACACGTTGCATATAACTCTTGCAAAATTTAACGTTATAAAAAATCCTGGAGATAAGACCTTAGATACGCTTAACAAATTCTTTAAAGAAAGTTGGCTATCCCTTGGGTATGAAACTAAAGAAGAAGAACGTAGATATTTTACGCGGGGTTTAAATATCCTAAAGATATACTATGAAAACCCTAAAGATAAATCTAAAAAAATATTATTGGTGGAGGAAATGATAACGAAGGAACTTAGCAATAACACAGTGCTATTTGGAAAGGTGGATAAAGTTTTTTTAAATGATTTTGGTCAACTAGAAGTATTAGACTATAAAAGTTCAGCTTACGTTAATTACAAATTAAATCCCATGGAAGACTCTCAACTTTCACTTTATTTAATATTAGTAAAACATAGGTTAGGCTATTACCCAAAGATTATAAGTTATTACTACTTATCTCACAATGTTAAAGTATCATACGTCGTTAAGCAGGAGGACATAGCCCGTATTGAGAAGCATTTCAATGATACCATTATCAAAATACAAAATGATTTTCTATTGCTCAAACAGACTTCCTAGAAATTTCTTTTATCTTTTTTAATATTAAACTATTAATAATTACATTTAAAGTTTGCACTTGATTTTTTTCTATTTATACGCTTATACTAGTCAGTTTTCATCATTTCAAAGGTTAAATACAGTAACACTTACTATCCTAATTCAGAAATCATTTCTATATAAAAATTATATACTAATAATATAATTTTCTATTACCATATAAGCGTATATCTAGTTTTTCAAACTCTCGAATCTTTTAAATTTATACTTTCAAAAAATATAGTATCTCATAATACCTATAAATAAGTAGAATTATTCCTAAACTTTAACTTAATCTTTTTTTCAAAATCAAATCTTTTAATAAACTTTTATATTTTATTTAATAACCAATCCAAATCATCTAAAAATCAATAATTACTACCCTATATATAATTTATATATTAATTATATAGATTTTATATAGGATATATATACACTCTATATAAATTCTATATAAAAACACCAAAAATACCAAAATTAAAGTTTTTATTTGTATAACTATAATACCAAATTTAAAACTATTATATTAAAAATGAAAGGTGAACTGAAATATATGAAAAAACCTAATGAAGAGTCGCTAAAAGTAACAATTAAATATTCTGATAATCCTGATAGTTGGAATAATTTTGTTAATTTTCTTATATCCTTTATGATAGATAGCAATATTATAGGTGAAATTAATAAAAATGACGAATGTAATTAAAAATGAAAATAAAATATTAAAGAATCCTAAAAACTATGCAGCCATTTACGCCAGAACATCCTCAAAAATAGAAAACAATTCTATAGACGCACAAATCATTAAAGCAAAAAACCTTATTAACAATAAAAATCTACTCCTTTATGCTGCATATGTAGATACAGTTTCAGGATATAGCATCTCACCATCTGATAGAGACGGTTTTGGTAAACTTCTAGAAGATGCTAAAGCTGGATGTTTTAAAACCCTGGTTGCTTATAAGCATGATAGAATTGCCAGAAACTTAAACGACTGGGTTAATTTAAAAAACCAATTTAGGAAACTAAAAATAAAAATCATCTTTTCAGATGATACAGAGTACTCTTCTGATGATTCTGTGCAAGGAGAATTCCTAGAAAATCTTATTGTTATGGTAGGAGAGCTAGAACCTAATAGCATTAAGGAAAGAACTAGCGCTGGTAAATTACAAAGAAGACAAGAAGGTGTTTACAGTTCAGGCAAACATATTCCCTTTGGATACCTAAGAGAAGCTTCTAATATAAAAAATCCTTCTAAAGGTAAATCGCATTACACTATTGACCCACTAAAAGCAATTTTTATACAACATCTCTTCTGTGAAGCGAAAGAGGTTTTTGGCAAAAAAACTATCAAGGTAGAAAATATTAGAAGAAATCTTGAAAGCCGTATAACCAAGTTATTAAAAGTGCCTTCATTAAAAGTTCTTTCTGAAGTGCTCGTCACCTATGCAAATGATATAAAATCAAGGCTAGTTAATTCACATGAAAAGGAAGTTTTTCTTAACGAAATTAGTCGACTTCTATATACCCACCTTAATGAAAGCAAATTAGAAATAATCAGAGCAGAACTTGTAATTATTAAAGACCACTTAAACGACACTAGCAATATTAACTCTATATTAAAAAATTCAACCTATGGCGGTTATATGCTCTTAAAACTTAACGAAGAAGATAATGAATTGGGGGTCATTATTGAAGATAAAATACCCAGATTAAAAGAAGCTGCTTTTATTAGACTTACTAATGTAGCACCCATTATTGATAAAAAAACCTTTGCAAAAGTTTATAGTTATATGCTTATGCCTAGTATTTTAAAAGAGAAAGAGCCTAATTACTTATTCAAAGGCAACTTAAAATGTGGCGGTAAATGCAAAGTACTTCTTCATCTTTCTAATGGTTTACTTCAATGTAATTGTAAATCCTACGGTAAAGACAGTGTAATTGAAGCTATATTAGATATTATCATTGATGACGCCTTTGGGAAAAGTGATACTGGCTTTAATAGCTTTTGTAATGCAATAGCTGTTAAAGTTATTGTCCTTAGAGTAGACCTCCAAAAGCTTAGAAACAAGAAATTATCTGAACTAAAAGATTACTTAAGCAGCAAAAATCAAAGTTACGTCAAAACTATCCAGCATATTGATGATGAAATTAATACTCTGCTTGATAAAATTGCAACCTATGCAGATGAGCTTAGCTACATTAATAAACTTCAACAAGTAATTAAATGTTATAATTCAGTTCCAAAAACTAAAGAATTAGATTCTAATATTTCCATAGTAAAAGCCTCAATTATTACCCATATTATATCTAATCAAAATATTTTCAATTCAGTTTTCAATAAATTAATTAAGGAAATAAAGGTGAGTACAATTGAGAAAAAAGATGCCCTCAAATGCAGATTCACAATCAACTACGAGTTCAACTATGTTACGCCTAGCACTATACCTACGCGTATCTACTGATAAACAAAGTACCAACACATCAAAAGAAACTCAAATGAAGACAATTGATAAATATATTGAAGACCATAAAATTATTGCTACTAAAACGTATATCTATGAGGATAAATATTCAGCCTCAAGAAATCCAAATGGTTCTAGTATTGATGATGCTAAGCCATTTACAAGAAGAGGATTAAATGAATTAATTAATGATGCAAAACTAAATAAATTTAATACAGTTATGGTATTCAATCATGATAGACTTACCAGAAACGTTCAGGAATCTCTACTTTTGAAATTCATCTTTAATAAGCTAAATATAAATGTAATTTACTGTAAACCTGGTGAAAATGTAGATACTGAAAGTGAAAAGTTAAATGTATTCTTTGAAAACCTGTTAAATAACCTTTCCGCACTTGAATCTAATATGATAGGTTCAAGAACCAGACTCGGTAATGAATATAATATAAATCATGATTTTTGGGCTGGTGGACCACCCCCCTACGGATATAAATTAAACAAAATACGTCCTGGAAGCAAAAAAAGTATTTTTAAAATTTGCTATCCTGAAGCTAGAGTTGTAATAAAAATATTTAATTTATATGTTCAAGGGTTTTCTCCCGCTAAAATCGCTGAATATATTAAATTAAAATTTCCAAATAATAAAGATAGAAAATGGACTAAGAACTCTATAATATCTATAGTAAAAAATGAAGATTACACTGGCGTGATGGTGTGGAATAAAAAAGGTGGAGTTCGATGCCCTATTAAGCGGGATGACACCCAAATTATTACTTCACATCAATCTAATGAAAATACAATTATAACCCCTGAGTTATGGAAACAGATTAAAGATATTGAAACTATACAAAAGAAGCAGCCTAAATTCTTTTCTTCGCCCTTCATTTTAAATGGATATCTCGTTTGTGGAATATGTGGAAAGTTACTGAAGTCTAAAAACAATGGTGGGAACAAAGGTAGAGTTTATTACTGCATAAAAGAAAAAGATACATGGGAAACCTGTATAAAAGCTCATTTAATAGAACCTAAAGTTATTGAAGCTCTTGGCGCACATCTAACTAATTTACTTAGTAATAATAACAATTTCAAATCATTTTATGAAAAGTACAAAATAAATTTTGATTCTAGAAAAAGTATATATGAAAAAGCCATCGCCGAACTTCAAAAACAAGTAGATGAAAATGACAATTTTATAGTCAAGTGTTTATCTGAAACAAATAATTTGCAAGAAAAGTTGAATTTTATAAAAAATAGTGAATATGATACTAACTCAAATTTTATAGAATCTCTAAAAGAACTACATTCCTATCTTGTTAAAAATGGTGAAATGATTAAAGACAATAAAAAAGAAATAGAAACGAAATTTGCTGCTACTATTTTCAGTTTGGATACCTTAAAAGGATTTATTCTTCAAAAGAAAAACCTACTAGCTACTATAGAAAGTAATATTGCTGATAAAGAATTATATAGAAGAAGTCTAAAACTTTTACTATATGACCTTGTAGATAAAATAATGCTTTCAGAAGACGCTAAAAACATAGAAATAATAATAAAATAACTTGTACTAATCTTTTCCCTTCAAGATGAATATACTTTATCATAGCAATATTTATCTTGGAGAGATTAGATGCCAAATCAATATAGTAAAGTTCAACTTACATTAGATTTAAAAATGCCTAACGATATTACACTTCTTAAAAAGCAATATACAAAAGCACTCTTTGAATTTCTAAAGGATAAAATCCCACAAAACACTGAATTCACAAATGATTTAATTAAAACGGTTAAAGAAGAGCTAGAGTAAAAGAAAACGCAATAATTTAAAATTATTGTGTGCAGAGCAAAAAATACAGGAGGGGTAGTGTTTTGACAGTTGCAGCTATATATGCTCGAAAAAGTAAGTTCACTGATACAGGTGATTCTATTACAAATCAGACTAATTTATGTAAGCGCTACCTAGAAAACTTAAATATAAGGGAATTTCAAATATATCAGGATGAGGGCTTTTCAGGCAAAAATATGGATAGACCTGGTTTTTCAAAAATGTACAATGATGCTAAGCAAAAGAAATTTAATGTTCTCATTTGTTATAAACTTGATAGGATTTCAAGGAACGTTTCAGATTTTAGTAACCTATCAGACGAACTTATAAAGCTCAACATTGCATTTATTTCTGTTAATGAGCAATTTGATACTTCAACTGCTATGGGAAGAGCTATGATGAGTATTTGTTCTGTATTTGCACAACTAGAACGCGAAACGATTTCTATAAGAATTAGAGACAATATGTACGCTTTAGCTGAGAATGGTAATTGGTTAGGTGGTGAAGCCGCAACAGGTTTTAAAAGTGAGAGAATAAGTTACTTAGATACTAATGGCAAGGAAAAAACTTACTGTGTTTTAAAACCCATAAAAGAGGAAATAGAACTAGTAAATCTTATATTTAGTAAATATTTAGAATTAAAAAGTCTAAGTATGGTCCAAAAATATATGCTATCCAATTATATTAAAACAAAAAATGGCAACGAGTGGTCTAGAAACAGCATAAGAATTATTTTAACTAACCCTGTCTATGTAAGAGCTGATGAGGACGTAATAAATTATTATAAAGCCCAAGATATTAATGTATTTGGCAATGTGGATAATACGCATGGAATCCTTATCTACAGCAAGCGTAGTGGTAGAGTTGGAAAAAACAAAGACCCAAAAGAATGGATATATGCTATTTCTTCACATGAAGGGATAATAGATTCCAGTGATTGGCTTAGAGTTCAAAAACAAATAAGCATAAATAAAGACAAAGCCCCTGCTCTTGGAAGCAGCGGGATTGCACTTCTAAGTGGTTTAATACGCTGTTCTAAGTGTGGCAGCTACATGCGAGTAGCATATGGCAAACAGTATGCTGATAAGAATATAATCAAATTTTACTATGTTTGTAGCCTTAAAAATGACTCAGGCAAAACCCGTTGCAATAACAGAAATGTTAACGGAATTGACCTTGATACTATTATTGTAGAAAAGCTTAAAGAAATGTCTGTAGATAAGGGTACCCTAATAAGTGAACTAAAAAAATATAAAACAGAACTTGAAAATTCCACAGAAAATACAGAGTTTAATAATATATCTCATAGTATTAAACAAAATAACTCTATGCTACAAAACTTGTTACACAATGTATCTATGACAACAGAAAAAGAAATGGTCGAATTACTCTTTGAGCGGATTAATACTCTTAAAGAGAACAACAAAGTCTTTGATAGAAGGCTACTACATCTTAAGGAAGAGACAGAATCGCAATCAACGACTATTCATAGCTGTGATGCTTTTATGAAGCTAATTAAGAATTTTTCTTTGGCTACCGATATTGCTACTGTAAAAGAGAAAAGATTGCTTCTTTCATCTATCTTAGAAAAAGTATTTGTGGATGGAGATAGTGGAAAGGTAACAATTAAATTTTGGGGAGTAGATGACTTATGACAACGCCTAAATCTACTCCCAATTTGGGAACTTCTGGTTATCAGTTTTATGAAGTGGACATCTGCTCTCCATACAAACATACCACTATTCCAAAGGAAGTTTCCTTTAAGTAGCAAATCTTTAGCTACTTCAGTGTTAGGTTTTTCTAAAAATCGT
>Ga0209123_1001329_pt1 | contig 24962 bp, 16 predicted proteins | sample BarGraIncu00431A_FD_184500 | JGI IMG/M metagenome (GOLD analysis project Ga0209123, IMG submission 184500) | Arctic peat soil microbial communities from Barrow, Alaska, USA - Barrow Graham LP Incubations 004-31A (SPAdes) (version 2) | ecosystem: Environmental > Terrestrial > Soil > Wetlands >...
CAAAATAATATTTTGAGTTAATCACTCATTATTATTTTGGACATTATGCAAAGTAAATTTAACATAGCTTCAGATTCTATCAGTGTTTCACGACTTTACTTTGCATAACTACTTACTTTGCATAAGGCGGATTATGCAAAGCTTAGCATAACCCGCCTTGCGGTACGCCGACTTCTGTTTTCTCGAAGCTGTGTTTTACAATGACTCCTGCTTTCAGGTATTTATGGATGAGCGATATGACTCGACCATCTTTGATGGTTCTTGATAGTACTTCTATTAGCTTGCTTTGATTCACAGAATCGAAATACTTCTCCAAATCCATATCTACAACATATTTATAGCCTTCGTCTATGTTGTTCTGACATTTCCTAATGGCGTCATGTGCGCTTCGTCCAGGTCTAAACCCATAGCTATTGTCCGAAAACTGCTTCTCGAAGATCGGTGTGAGTACTTGGCCTATTGCCTGTTGTACGACTCGGTCAACTACTGTAGGAATTCCTAATTTTCTTACCTTCTTTCCGTCTTCCTTGGGTATTTCTACCCTTCTGACGGGATTAGGACGGTGTTTACCGTCCAGAATTGACTGCCTGAGTTGGTCTCCGTTTTCTTTGAGATATTGCAGAAGTTCATCTACTTTCATCCCATCGACTCCGTGAGCCCCTTTGTTGGATTTGACTCTCTTGTACGCGTTGTTCATATTGTCTCTATCCACAATCTTCTCCTGCAGTCTATCCTTCGACATGTTTGCGTCGATGATGTTGTTTTCAGTTATCCTCTCAGAACTGTGCACTCCCGCATATCCTTCGTGTTCTGCACTATTCTTCTGCAGTGAGCCTTCCTTACGACTGGTGTCTGATGGAAGTTGGCTGCACTTCGCTTCTGCTTTGGTAACCTTCATTGACTTTCACCTCCTAAGGTTCAACCCTTCCCCGATGACGTCGACTTCTTCGGGTACTATGGTATCTGCTGACTTCTCATGACAAATCTTGTTTCAACCGTAATTCAAACTTATCTCCTCACGTCCATGAGACCTCCCACGGTAAGACGATTCACTTTCATTCCATGTACCCACATCATATACACTGGTATGTCCGTGTAGTTAATTGGACTTCGTTTTGTTTGGCAAACTCGTCCCATATCCTATGCCTGATGATGTTCGTGTTCCTTGGGTCGGAATTTTGCCTCCAGCTTCCTTCAGATTCCACCTCGCGATGGACACCCTTGCTCTTGGCTAATGGTTGGCAACTACAAGCCCCCATAGTGGACTTTCACCACCAAGTTAATCGCCATGCGTGGCGCACCAAAAAGGCACCGGTTTGTTTCAAACCAGTGCCTCCGAATTATGCACATCATTGTTCTTTATCTTATTAGTAAATATTTATCATATGGCTGATGAAAAATCATTGCTCATCTTTTTTATAATTTGTCCAAGCTTATTACACAGCCTCTCTTCCTCTCCGCTTTCATTGGTCTTTATTCTTATAATCGGGATGCCATACTTCTGTAAAATGGCATCCTTCATCCTATCCCGTTCCAACTGTCTTGAATTATTTGCATGGAACGCATATCCATCCACCTCAACCACTAACACAGGCATTTTGTCCAGCTTGTTAAAAATGACAAAATCGGTGTGTGTTAACACATTCATAGCAAATCGGCACTCGTTGTCCTCCAGTTTTTCCGGATTTCGAATGAGCATTTTGAGCGGTTGATGCATCACTCGGTCAAGATTTCTGAACTCGGGGAAGTTGAGAACCTTCTCAATCACAGCATTCATCAGGTTCTCCGATTCATAAACTGACACTTTCTTTCTATTTTTCATCATTGCAAATAATCGTTCAGAATAGCTATGATAGAGCAAATCAAACACCGAATAGATGTGGCTATTGATGATCTCGAAATTGTTGTACTCAATATATCTCACCAAATCACCAAGATTGGAGTTGTCATTCTTTTCATTGTCTGACACAACGACAATCAGCTTGTCCACCGCTCTAGAAACCGCAACATTGATTAAGTTGGGGTTGTTAACAAATTCATTGACTTCATTAACAACCGTTGTGAGTATAACGACATCCTTTTCGCGACCTTGATACTTGTGGACCGTGTCCACCTCAATGGTTCGATTTCCTATAGCCGCTTTCAGTTTTTCCGTTTGCATTCGAAAAGGCGAAATAATACCAACCGATTGCTTACCACCCTCAACTAGTTGCTCGGGCAAGACTTCTTGCAAGATCACGTCTATTTGCCGCTGATTATATTTCCCCCTCGCATGATTACCCTTGGCTGTTATGTACACAACCAAGGGTTTTTCACGTCCATCTTCCTCAGTGAGCACAATCAGTTCGTTATTATAGAATTTCTGATTGCAAAAACCGATAATTTTCGGGTGACAACGATAATGCTCTTTTAGTAAAGTTCTTGGAATATCCTTATACAGTTTGCTAATTGAGGAGAGTATGCTGTTCTCTGCGTAATGGTAGGCAGTGTCTAATGCAAATCTTTCAAAGATTCTTTGGGTCTCTTCGGCAGATTCCCCTGTAACAACATGGGGCAGCTGCATTAGATCGCCAACGATCACGGCGTTCTTGGCGCAAGACAACGCCAATGCGCCAGTGACAATATTAACCTGCGACGCCTCATCCATAATGACATAATCGAACAAATAGTTAGCACTTGCGCAGGTTCTTAGAGAATAGGTCGTGCTCAAAATCAAGGGATATTCTTGTATAACAGGACCGAAGTCTTTCCATAACGAATCCTTCGTGAATATCTTCCGCTTCATATTCTTTGAAAATCTTTCCGCAAGCTTGGCCTTGAAGAGCTTCATGGAATTTTCGCTATATTTCTTAAGAACGAGATCAAACTGATAGCTTTCAAGCCGCATTGTTAGACCTTGAATACGCTCATTTAATTCTCTTTCTTTATGGTCATAATATAACTTTTGAAAAAGAGCGATAACTTTTTCGGGTGAATTATTATAGAACGAAAGGCTGAAAATTCCATAGCGCAAGAGATTTTTTAACTTATATGTAAGTCTCGTACCCTCGTCATTCTGAGCCCTCCTCTGATAATCCAACCACAATGCCATAACGGTTTCTGAGTTATGCTGATACAACGATCGATAGGGTGCAATTACTTCGTTCGTTTCATCGTAATAGGTCTTAAAGTATTCCTTTTCCACTAACAATGCCGCCAATTCTTGTCTTAAGACGGCGACTTCATTTTTTGCTTCGAGCATATCGCTTAGTTCATTGCCACTTGCCTCAAGTGTTTCCTGCATAGCATTATAACTGGCAGCATCCATAACCCATGTAGTCATATCTGGATATGCCTGCGTTTGATCGGCAAAGAATTTTGCTTTATTCTCAACATTTCCTAAATAGGCTGCTATAAAGTCTACGCCATACTTCTGGAGCTTCTCCAAAACATTAGCCGTTGCCGCATTATTATTGGACACAACAGCCACCGTTTTTCCGTTCATAATTGCATTGGCGATGATGTTGAGAATGGTTTGGGTTTTACCCGTTCCGGGAGGACCCTCGATGATACTAATCTGTTCGGTTAAAGCTTTTTCTGTAGCTGCTTTTTGGCTTAGATTGAACCCAAATGGAAACATTGGAATCTTCCCAGGCTGTGGGTTATTCAGTGAGCTTGGATATAGATATTTCGCTAAAACACTACTCGGGCTCACGCAGGTTATCTTCGCGTACTGCTTGCTTAGGAAGCTAACGTCTACGTCGTTAGCTATACTATCTTTCTCAGCCAGTTGCTTTAAATATTCGAAGCTATTATGCGCGATTGAATTGTTGAGACTGCTTTGCTCAATTGTTATGTCCCTACTGGAATACACTTTTTTATAGCCGGTCACAAAACAAATTCGTGTGAACTCTCCAAATACTAATATTTTGTCCACCCCGAATAAAGGCTGGTTGTTATGATACACAATTGTTGTTGCTCCAAGGAGTGCCACCGGATCCCTTAACCACTTAACATTCGGGTAATTGTAGGTGTAGGTCTTATCTCTTTCAAACTGAACCTTCCATTTACCATTTTCATTCACACACTGGCTAATAGCGTCAGTCTTATCTTCATCTTTTATAAGAATAAGATGCTTCTCAATATTCAATTTTGCAGATCGTTCCTTTCTTGAAGGCTTTGGATAGTGCTGCTAGACCTAAACAATAACACTAAAGTGTCATTATTTGTGAGTTCATACTCCCTTAAGAAGGGAAAACAAGAAAAATGTAGAATGTTCAAATAACAACATAAGCAGAGCGCATGAGGAGGATATTCAGAATGACACTGTTGGAAAAAACCATCGACTTTTTCGGTGGTGAAAGAAAAATCAAAACTCCAATTTTTGTTAAAGAATTTAGTGATACCAACCAACAACTTAAAGAATTAAATCAACTTTCACAACAGTTAAAGAATGGACCTAAGAAAGAAATTATTCTCAGGGATATAATGTTTCTCAAACAAGGTATTGAAGGGGAAAGAAATGTCTATTATGAACTAAAGACTTCCTTTGTACCAAGTCTATGCTTGCATGATATCCGGCTGGATTATGACGGTCATATTGCTCAGTTCGACTTTATCATTATCACGCCCAGATTCGTATGTGTCCTAGAGACCAAAAAACTTAGCGGCAACATTACTATTAATTCTGATGGTGATTTTATCCGGACAATTTTAGATAAATATGGGCGCGATATAAGACACGAAGGAATCTATAGCCCTATTTCTCAAAACGAACGTCATATCAAAATTCTTAAGGATATCCTAGTTAAGGAAAAATTATTGGGAGCTATGCCGTATAGATCTCTGGTGGTAATGGCTAACCCCAAGACAATAATTAACAAGGAGAAATGCCCTGAACGTATACAACAATCACTAGTTCGCCATGACCAAATAGTTAATTATCTGGAAAATCTTACGAAGGAACTAACCAATGAAAAGTACCTCATGGAAAAATACATGTGGGATGTTGCTAACTACCTAAAAGAGAACGATAAACCTTTAACAATAAACTATCTAGATAAGTACAACTTGTCCGAGGCAGATTTTATTAAAGATTTATCCACTTCAGCCCCGCTAAAGCCACAAGAAACCAAACAGCGAATTAACAACACCGATAAACGAAAAGACTCAGAGATATTGGTTAAGGAACTGAAGGAATTTCGATTAACTACTTCCCGTAAAGAAAATATCAAGCCTTACTTCATCTTTGATAATAAACAAATGGAAGATTTGATAGCTAAATATCCCAAGAACAAGGAGCAATTGTTAGCTATTAATGGTATTGGCCCTAAAAAGCTTGAGAAATACGGAGACGAGATTCTCAGAATATTAAACACCTAGGCTTTTTCAAGCGCATTAAGTGTAATTGTATCCTGCATAATAATTGTTCCTTTCGTACACTCAAGAGAATGGAAACTAGTATGTTTCACTCAACATGTTTGCCACTGTCCGACCCCTCTATCTAAGGAAGAATAAGACAACTATATTCTTTAACCCGCTGTACAGGCGGGTTGAATTTTTTTCTATATGTAACAAAGCTACAATCTCCACGTACCCAAATGACAACTTTATTTATCTGGCAGGGATACGGCTTCCTTTAGATTTTTGATTGAATCAAACCTTCACCGTCTTCTTCATCACAAAACCAGGCAACGACTCCTTCATCTTCCACACAATGCTGATCGGTGCCGAACCATAGTGACTTTGAAAGTCTGCCAAGCCAAGACAGGTATAGGGTGATGTGAATTTCTCCTCTTCTTTGTATTCCCTCACAAAGAACAAAACATTTCCGCCATTAAGCGATTGGTTAATATACCTCTGACCAGTGACTGATTCCTCTGTCGTTCGACTCTGAGATTGCCAATAAGGCTTCTGTCAACCATTCGGAAGTTAGTTGATCAGCAGACAGCGATGTATAAGACGAAAACTCATTCTGTAGCGGATTGGATCGTAAACATCTATCAACCCCATGTCAGACCGATCGTACGAGGTAAAGCAGGTGCAGCCGTAGAGTTTGGGGCAAAAGTAGCGATAAGCCTAGAAAACGGCTACAGTCGAATTAAAAAATTGTCATGGAATCCGTATAACGAAGCAGGGACGATGAAAGAGACAGTAGAGAGTTACAAACGTCGCAATGGCTGTTATCCTGAAGCGATTCTAGCAGACCGAATCTACCGGAACCGAGACAACTTAGCCTACTACAAAAAGCATGGTATCCAGAAAGTGGACCGAAGCTGGGTAGGCCGGTAAGCAAAGCTCTCATGAAGAAAGCTGAAAAGAAAATCGAACGACAGGACGCTAGCGAACGTAATGCAGTGGAAGGTAAATTCAGAGAAGGTAAACGAAAATATGGGCTTGCTCGAATCTTTGCAAAGTTAGAGGAGACTGCAGAGTGTGTGATTGCCATGAAATTTTGGTAAAAAGAACTTAGAGCATAAGCTCAGAGTTCTTTTTACCAAAATTTTGTTTTGGATAGTTGCTCAAGAAAATGATGCGATGTTGATCGGTCGAGAGAAAAGCGAGGTTTGGTTAGCAAGCCCTAAATAGCCCCGACCTAGGATTAGATGAGAGCTATAACTATTTAACTTCTTCACAGCAATGACAATCTCTGAGCATTAACAGCAGAAATTTAAACTTTAACCGTCTTCTTCATCACAAACCCTGGCAGTGGCTCCTTCATCTTCCCACAATCCTGATCGGTGCTGAACCATAGTGACTTTAAAAATCTGCAAAGCCCACACAGGTAAAGGGAGAAGCATAAGGTACGGTTTAATAGGGAAACGTGTTGAATCATGCCCCAAATCGATACGGAAAAGCAAGAGTGAGGCATTGTCCCGCAATGGATAATGCCTCTCCTTTACAATGATCCGGTTATCATCTACTGCCTTACAGCAGTTCGTTATAAAAACCGATACCTTTATCCTTATACGTACCAACAATAAGTCCTCTGTCAAGGAAGCCGTTGCGTTCTTCACAACACGTTTCCGGTAATAGCGCACAAGCATGGCAAGCTGCAAGATTGAGTGATTCACGTCCTTGCCCATGACTGAGGATGCACACAGGGTCATTTGAGCAAGTTTGAGCGTTCACGACAGCTTTCCTGAAAATGCGCGGGAATGCATCCGGTCTGCCTTGTCTTACAAGACCGCCCAATGTCCCTTCAGAGTCACCGCTTGCTGTATAGATGAATATTCCGGTCATCTGTTTTCCATCGGTTTCCTCGGCACAATAAATACGCTCACACAGCGAGGCTATGCTGTATCCGCATTCAAAGCTGAGTTGCTTAATTAGCAGATGAGCCAGTGTATGAAGCATAACGAACTTTGGTGTTATGCTTCGAGGATGGTTTTGCCCTATAAACGAAACGGCATAATTATCGCTTATTCGGTTCGCTCTCCCCATCACCGACGGATTGTTCAAAATCCACTCATCAATATCACTTTGCTCAAACTCAATAAAAATCCCTTCTCCTCGAACTTCATAAGCAGGATACCACCGAGTATCTGTTTCTTTGATGTGGACGAACCCGGCATCGTCTTTGCTCATAACAGGATTTATACGAGAAAACCCAATGAGCGCATTTACAACCCTGACTTTATCTATAAGCGAAACAGACTTAATGTAGGGAAGTTTATAGTCATTACGAGGCATACCTTCGCGAGAGAAATCTCCCACAACTCCGGACGGAGTAGTTACCTCGCCGCTGAGTGCTTCATACTCTTCGGCTCGATATTTTACACTTGTAACATCAATCTCAACATTACCCACATCAAGCCATTTGCGGCTGAGGATACGTTCGATGTCGGATTTTGAGGCTCCGATTTCTAATGCTATCTTTTCAATCCATTTCGGCAAACGCTTCTTTATGGTGTCGATTCTATCATCAAGATCTTCATCCTCAATGACTGTCACACAGTCAGCGAACGTCTTGCTCTTTTCTATTCTTGCATTCAGTTTATCGGCATACGGCGGGATTACCAGGGAGCTGTATACCACCGGAAAATAAACCGATGACGAACCGCGCTGGACTGTTCGCGGATAACAGCTGCACCTTTCCTTAATATGTTTGTGAGGGTGACCGCCTTCACATCGGAAGTCACTTGCATCGGTTTCCTTATCATGTTTTTCAAATTTATCTTTGTCAAAAGCACCCTTTAGTGTCGCAGAAGCTCCGCAGGAACAGGAAATACTTAGACCTTCCAAACCTTCTGTGGCAGATGCGCCCGTCTTAAATTTCAACGAGGGGTAACCGCAAATCGGTTTCTTACTTTGCTTGTGCACCCATTTTATCCAAGGAAAATCATTGATATGCCCGTGTTCGCATACTGTAACGATACGAGCGACAACTAAGTCCTGATGGCAATCCAAGCACTGCATATGTCTCACCATATGCTCATCAAATTCAAGAGTTTTCGCCTTTACTTTTTTCTTATATTCAGAAACCCATAGTGCTATCGGTTGAAATTTACGACATTTTGGACAAAAATACCATTCGGGGAATCTGGCGTAGGATATATCCGCAGGTACAGCAAAATAGTCTACACTGAGAGCTCTCGAAAAACGGTCATCGTAGATTTTTACCGTATGGTTCCAATACTCTGGAGCGGCTGTTATAAGTGTCTGATCAGGAAAATCGACCATCGCTCCGACACCGTACTGTAAAACCGCTTGTGCTGCCCTAACGGAATGTGTCACTTGGTTAAGGTCTACTTTTCCCTTGACTTGTTCAGCCATTGACTCATCCCTCCCAAACAACAATTTTACCTTTGACTTGCGTGTCTACGTTTCTCATAGAAGTTAAGGTTTCTATTGCGTAATCTTGCCCGGCGGAGTTGTATTGCTTAAACAACCGTTTTTCTCCGGCTTTGGGCGGACTGACCATATACCTGCGTCCGAAATGAAACGGCACTTTGGGATCCCCGAATTTGTTACATTCGTCCGCTATTTTCTGCCACTCGTCGAAGAATGCTTCAATCTCAAGCTTAACATCCTCGATATCGTCTTTCATTCCGTTAGCGGCACGTACATTAATACTTCGGATTCGCTCGATAATGAAAGCTTCAATATCGGCAATAATATCAGCGAAATATTCCCTGTCAAAGTTTGCAGCGTCCTTATCTTCACTCAATCCCGCCCGTTGTCTCAGAATGGCGGTAAGCACAGCATGTAGAGCTCTTTCGCGTGCGGGCTTTGAAAACGGAGTTGCTCCGGTCGGCTCGACAAATCGGTAGAACGATTCATGGTAAGCTCTGAAGCGTTCGTAATGAGAGCGGTCACGGCTTTTCGTTGCATCATATTGTACAAAGGCCACACCAGGAAATGAGCGACCGATGCGGCTTGAGGCCTGTATATACTCGCTTGTCAGTTTCGGCTGTCCGACCATCAGCATAACATTCAGCCGGGCAACGTCAATGCCGACGGATATCATATTCGTTGCTAAAAGGACGTTGGAAGCATATCTTTTTGCGGAAATATTCTCACGAGAGTATTCCAGTTTTTCCAATTTGTCCAATGTCTCGTTAATTTCAGTGGTTGTGACACGGCTCATAAGCTTATCTGCTCCGACAATAAGTCGACGCGATGTGAACATTCTATTAGCCGTACGTATAATGAAGTCTTTGACGTCATCATCGACAAGTGTAGATGCTTTGCCGAGATCTTTAAGGCTGTTAAAATACACCGTCAATGTCCATAATTTGTCTTTTACCCCATCCGGCAAAACCATCATATGTGTTCTTTGCAACAAAGCCGCCATAGCTCGGATTTCAGTCATTGCCTTTGTTTTTCCGGATGGCATTATTCCTACATATCTACGACCGAATACTCCATTTGCGTATGAAACTTCAGCTACACACGCAAAGAAAGAATCTTCGGAATTCAATCCGGGCGCAGGGAATTGTACGACTTCACGATTGTAAAGCACCGAGCACTGTTCTTTCGCTCGGCGGATTGTAGCAGTCGAAGCGATTATCTTAGGTTTTGTTCCTTTTTGCCCACAAATGGCATCAACAGCTGTTTCATACAATCCGACCATTGTTCCGAGAGCTCCGGAAATCAGATGAAGCTCGTCTTGGATTATCAATTCAGGGGTACGGTTGTCGCTTCCTACCGCGAAGAACGAGCCAACCCTACCATCCCAAGGCAACATAGCAAATTTATCGACTGTTCCGAAAAGTAACGTCGGCGGATTACTATATAGTTCTTCATCAATAATTTGAATAGGTAACTGCGTGGTGAAATCGCAATCTTCTTGCGGACAGAACATATAAAAGTGCTTGCCCCGCATATTGTATCCCCACTTGCCGACAAGTTTCTTATCGCTGTTGTCTTTAACAAGTTTAGTTCCGCACCAAGAGCATTTTAATACTTGAAATTTATTATATTTTTCTTTTACATAGCGAAGATTATATTGCGAAGCTCTATGCAACTTTTCAAGGCACTCTTTCGCACCGGGTGAATTCGCACTCGAATTGCTATTCTTGTTTGGAATGTGTGTACCACCTATCCACAATCCGATGGTTATCGCTTCTTTACCCAACGGATATGACGGATAAATATGTCTTTTTGACTCGCAATCCTTGCGGATAAACTCACAAGCGCAAATTAACGTGGCCGCACGGGTGAATTGTTGCGCCGCAAGCAAACGGAGGGTATAACGCATAATCACTGCGGTACCGCCGGCTTCAGCCGAATGGGTCAGCCGACGATAAAAAATCGCAAAAGCCGTTAAGCCGAGATAAGCTTCGGTCTTGCCGCCGCCGGTCGGAAACCATATCAGGTCAACAATATCACGTTCCGGGGATTCGTCATCAACAATTGAGTTGATATCCATCAACAAAAAGGCTATTTGAAACGGTCGCCATCGGCAATCGCCGTCATCGGCTTTTCTATAATCCATATTGCGTAACAGTTCCGCTATTTGTTCATCTTCCGGATAACGATCAATATTAGCGGTGTCGGACTGCATCCTGAGGTGTACCCTCTGCATAAACATCGCTCTGTTGGCAAGTATAAAAGCTGAGTATGCGTTGTCATTCTTTTTTAATGTTTCGATGCAGGCATACATTCGGTTATAGGCTCGTTTGCACTCCGCAATGTTTTTGGATGCTGCCGACTGATATCGCGCATCAAGCACTTTCGCGGTTTCTTCCAGTCCGTCGACCCAAGCTTTATAGAGGTTAACAAGGCTTTTTAACAATGATATCTTTTGGTCTTTTTCCGTGCTGTCTAAATCAGATAGGTATTTCATTGACAACTTTTCCGCCGAAACCATATCATTTTTAGGCAAGTCGAAACTCATAGGCGGAACTTCGGCTTCCGGAAAGAAATCGCTCCAAATTTTCCCGATACCATCGTTATTGATATCCCAATCAACGGAAACGCCAAGCCCTGTGCCGTATATTTTCTTATCCCGATATAACAGCTCAAGTGAGCGTTCCTCATCGTCCATTGCTTCCGGGTCAGAGTTAGGATTGCTTTCGATAAATACAAATCCGTTATTTGCAGACGAGATCTCAATAATCGGTTGAAAAATACAATGGTGTGCTTTGGCGGGAACTTCTTCAATGTCATTGACGAGCATAACGGTCAGCCACCAAATTTCATCAGAGATTTTCGTCCGAAGTGCGGTAACTTTAGCTGTTGTACCATCAATTTCTCTGTTGCTGTCAATGTAATCCCCCTGCGAAAAGTCGAGCATGAACTCCGCCGTGTGCGGTTCACGGACAAAGCCGCTCCTACAAAAGTCGGCAAAGCGGTATAGGATTTGTTTGACTGCAAAAAGCTCTTTCTCAGGAATAGTATCCCGTTCAAGGATTCCCCTGATTTCCTTAGCACTTATTGAAGAAAGAAGTCGAATTGCCCTCAGTTCTTTATCATAGACTATTTTATGTGATAATTGCGATGGCACGGAATAACTTTCAGGGTCATCGGGTGCAAACGGAATTATGCAGTCGGAAATCCTTGCATTTCTGTACGTTGCGAACGATACGCTACCACGTACTGTGTCAGGATCTCCTCTGATAATAAATGTAATGCCCATAGAAGATGGCAGATATTGTGCTGACAGACCAATCTCCTCATCCAAGTTCTCATTAGCTGTTTCGTCGAATTCATAGTTACGAGTACCTGACGTAGGCGTTTCGAGTACCACCTCATCTACCGGAACATCTTCTGCGCTTTCGATATCGGATTCTTCACCGCTTTCACTGATTATCGGCCCAGTTTCATCGTTGTCGTGATTGACATGATTGCCTTGCGGGTAGAGTATACCGACCGAATAACGGCTAGTAGGGCTACTTGAAATAAGTTCATGCTCGATATCCGGTACGGTAAATTCCGAACCCGGTCCGAGAAGTTCAGACTTAATCTGCTTAATATATTCTTCACGAGCGACAATCATTTGCTCTCGAATATCGTTAGCTTTCATGCAATTACCTCCCAATCAGTTATGGGTTTATTGATTAAGTTTATAGGAACAGTCACGGTTTCTTCAAGAAGTGAGATTCCGTCCAACTCCAACGTTTCCGATAAACTTGCCACGTTGTCGTACACCACTTCCAACACACCGCCTTTGGGCGGTTTATGGCCGCTGAGTTTATCCGTAATTGCTTTGCCGATGAGCTCCAATATCTCTTTTCGTTGGTGCCTAACGATACGACACGCTTCAAAATAACTATGTGTATCCCCGAGAAGATAAGAATCCTGAGTAAGTACAGCTATTTGCTGTAGTGTATTTTCATCTCTCGGACCCACAATATGACTCTCTTCGATGAGCCACTGCCGCACAGAAACCTCTTGAAGAGAACTTCCGAGTTTTTGAAGTTCTCTTGAAATGTCTCTATATGAAAACCCGTGATTATGCTTATATTCTCTTAAAGCCTCTTTCCAATAAATTGATTTTTCAGTGGCATCCAAAACCTCTGCACTTAAGCGTCCTGCGGTCTGCAGACTCTCGTATATATAATCCACCATATTTCGAGTGTAGTCATCGCGTTTAGTGAATACAAGCTGATCCCCGGCCGAAAGGTCATCTACATCGGTTTCGATTACCGTGCCCTTTATGGAATCGAAAACAACAGCCTTGTAGTATTTTGAAAACAATATTTGCTCCCCGCTCACAAATCGTCCTATGGCATATGCTTCGGATGTCTGGGTATTTCCGGCGGAACCTGAAACCCTCGCCGCAAATTTTCCGATATCGAACGAACTTATTTTATCGATATATTGCTCCAAATCCCCTGCATCCTCGGTAAACGCATCCATGTCTTCGTCCTCGGCAATTCCATCTTTGGAATCTACATCATCAAAAACGCCAAGTTTGGAATTCAGCTTATTCTCGAAGATTACTGCTTTACGCTTTTTGTGCTCGAACCGGTGCGTTTCGCTTTCGTAGAGCAAAACAGTGATATCCGCCGCAGCTCGACATTTCAACGGGTCGAACCGCTTGCCGCTAAAATCCCCAACAACAATAACCTTGTCATAACGGTCGGAGTTATCAAAACGATTTGCGGTGACTATAGTGACATCTTTAAGTGTTTCGTCCTCAGCGAGAATATGAATGTAGTATGCTTTCGGTACGATAACAGCGATTTTTCGCCCGACCGAAAAATCCAAATGCCGTTTAAGTACATCTTGCTTCGGACACCCGCTAAAGCCGGATTCATACAGGCGTTCTAGGACATCGGCTACATATACACACTGATATTTCACAAACTCCAAATTGTCCGCCAAGTTCCAAAGCTCACGAATCCTCAGAGCCGGAGAGGATATCCCTGCAATCAGTTTTCCGTCTTTCACAGCTTTTTCCAATACTTCAATCGGAAATACCGCCGTTGTAAACAGATTAAGAAGCGAATATGAGGTAATTAAAAAATTGTTTTTGGCCGTATCGTTCCATTCGGATTTTTTTATTATGTATAGCGCCTCTCTGGCTTTGCGCAAATCTTCCCATGAACAACCGCCGTCAACAACTATGGTTGTAACAGAGTTATTAACGATATTTTCAATTTGCCGGTCAAGTTCAACTGTCAAGGGGTTGGTTACCTGCGTCGGCCAGGAATTTTGTAGCAAGAATTCCTTAGTGCAGGCAAACACTGAAGCATCTTCTTGCGATTCAATAATACCTTCCGCACATTCTGAATCGATTCCGGCCGCAATATGGACAAACTTAAGAGACTTTCTTCCGAGCAGGTCTGTCAACTCAGAAGCGCCTGTTGACGCGGCATCGGCTCCGATAACCATTAACCCAACAGTCTTATTTCCACGCTTATCAAGCACCAAATCGCGGGCGGTTGAAACTTTGCCCGTTATTTTTAATACCGGCTCGGTTTTAGCAGGATTGCTACCGTACTGATATTCTTCACCGCTGTCGGAAAAGTACGATACCGTGACTATATCGAGCAAACCTATACCTTTACCGTTCCCGTAAACAATACGTAACCCTTTAGATAAACGATCAAACGTATCTCGTTCGGCAACAATAACTGTCGAAACACCCGTAACACTCGGAACTTCAGATGCTACAACTCCTAATATGTGAGAAATAAAATCTGCTCGATTAGTGTTCTTTCGCTTAATTCCTCTACCATCAGTCACATCAGAAGCGCCATGATAAGGCCTGATAAGACTTTTATTGGTGTCGAACGGAACCCTAATAGTGGTTTTCCCGTTTTTACCGCGCCCATCCTGCTCTATTATCAAGTATTGTCTTCCGTCTTTAAATTCCGAACCGCACCAACGATAACGTTCATTCCTGTATAGAACCATATCACCTACATTCAGTGAAGAAATGATTGATTCGGCATCGGTCTCATCTAACAATACACACGCTAACGCCGCCGTAATAAAGGAAACGATGTCAAAGCACACCGAACCGGTATGTAACGCCACACTGACGGAGTGTCCATCACCGGAAATCGAGGACGCAAAAAAGTCAGCATACTTCTTTATGATCCGCTCTTTGGATATGAGCGATTTTTCAAAATATATATCGCAGCTGTCAGTCAGGCGGAACAATACCTGTTCGTTAGTCACAGCATAATTACCTCCGCTGTTTTTTTATCCGGTTCGCAGAGCGTTTTGAGGCAGAAACGTATAAAGCGAGCCATCTCTTCTATGGCGGGTATGGTCACCGAGTTGCCGAATTGCTTATATTTTTGGGCATCCGATACCCTGGCCGGGAATGAGAACCCTTCAACTCCTTCTTCATCTAAAAAAGCATAATTTATAAAACCTTGAAGTTTCCCCCACTCCGTCGGTGTCATCACTCTGATGCCTTTGTCATTAAGCGGTGTCTTTTTGCCTCTGCTTACAATTCCTGCAATATCATCACGCGGGTCGTATATCAAATTGCGCTCTCTGCCGGAGCCGCCTGTTGCCAATAAGGTGTTGGCCACAGGCGAATCTATGCCTTCTTCGTTTACAATTCTGTATCCGAAACCATACCCTTTTCCCTCTTGCCTTTCTCGGTGTTTTATCAATGTTTCGAGGAATCCCGAAGCCATGTAATATTTCGGCACAACATCATGCTCAAGTACATCATTAAGGTCGTTGTACAGCGAGCGTTCACGTCCCTTCGGTAATTCCGAAGGTAGTTCCTGCAATCGCTCCGGTTTGAATCGTTCCCTATCAAAGCCGATTATATATGTTCTGGGACGGTTCTGAGGTACACCGAAGTTTCTGGAATTCCTCACGAAATCTTTCGGGTTATATGTAAGTGTGCCGGTTCCCGTAACAGAAACGCCAATAACATTGTATTTCAACTCGGTTTCCAGAGTTTCGATTATTTTTCTGAATGTCTTTCCTTTGTCACGTGTGACTAAATGGTCGACATTTTCCAAGAAGAATGCGCTACTCTGTTAGTTCTCCTTTTGGACTTTTGTGACCGCTAGCAGCAAAGCTTTCAACTCACTCTCCCTGAACCCTGAAATACCTAACAACTTAGTGTTTATGAGCTAAATGCCTTACTATTTTGTTCGAATTCCCATACTATTTTGTATATTTCCTCTATTTCTGTTTCCCAGGCCCTTGCCTCTACCTCATGCAGTTTTTTTATCATATTATGATATTTTGTTAATATCTCATCATAAAATTCAGGATCTATTCCCTGAAAATGCAGGAATCTTAATGTACAACTCAATATAATGACAAGAACATTTGCTAATGCACTTACCCCTAGTGAAATACCTTTTGTATATAGACCTTCATCAATATCATCAACAAATTCTTTCTTTTGTTCTAATAAATCAGCGTCCAAATGTGATATATGACTACTAAGTTTGTAGTCATATATCAGGCTTATATATAAATTAAAATCAAGTTCATTTTTAAGCAATTGTAAAAGACCGTTATTCGACCACTTTTTATTCACCCTGTTTAGTTCTTTATCAGAATGCCTGTCCTTAAACCTAATAATTTCTTCTTCAGATAATAAGGCCTCCTGCAATGCCCGTTGCTTTAATGGCTCAATTCCGTCTTGATCGATTAGATTTCTGGTTGTATTGTGAATCTTTATCCTGTTTATATAAGGAATTATATTAAAATATTCATTCAACTTAGACAACATTTCTTCGTCCGTTCCTTTGGAAATATAAAGAAATTTCAACGCACCTTCCGCAACCATTCTGCCAAGCAGCTTTGAATCCCATATTCGCCCGAAAGAAATTAATATTACCAGGCTTTCTGCAGTTTCTATTAAGCTTGAATATAGCTGAATCAAGGGATAATGAATGTTATATGGTAGCGGTGAATTGTCTCTGTATAATGGCGAAATAGTAATTACTAATTCCTTTAGTATTTCTCCGGCATCTATTGCAACCTTATTCAAGATAGATTCATATTTTGTATTCCAATCCAAAAAAATCTCTCCATAATAATCATTCTAGAACGTTGACTACCAATAACTATTGAAAATGTGGAATCTTTATTGAAATTATTTTAAGAAGAAATTCGCTAAATCCGGTGAATTCTTAATAAACAAATCCTCGACACCTACTTTAGCATAAAAAGAGTTGAATTCACTTGTAATTTGCCTGTAATAATCATCAGTTAATCTGTATTGCCTTTGATAAGACTTTAAGCTGTCTATGCCGGACCGAGTTTTTAAATCAAAATTTATTACTTCATGGAATCTCCATTTAATTCCAATCAGTCTATCTGCATTTGAAGGATACGGGATGATGGAAATATGTTCACTGTCTCTTATATTTTTTTCGAGACCCTTCGTAAGCATTTCCCCTCTGACATAACTTATCACATAATCAACTTTAAACGGACGAAACATTTGACAGGAAGGTGTTATACATATCATGAAATCATAAGGGCCATCCGTACCTTCTTTAAACAGTATGTCGCCGGGAAATAACTTATTTTTCATTTTTTCTTTACAATTATCATCTGCTTTTCCCTCAGAAATAAGAACCATATTTTCTATAATTATTTTGCTAAGGTCCAGATCGTCATTTATATAAGTTTTAAGTTTTAAATTAGCAATCAAATCATTTATAGAAGTTCCGATTTTTAGATCACTGAGCAACATTAATAAGAACGAGGTTGTATTTGATAGTACTTCTTTAATGAGAGCTTTTTCTGCTCTTAATAAGCTTAAGTAAATTTTTTCTTGTAATCTATTTACCCTACCTTTCTGACCCGGATTTTTGGGCTTTATTTCAGCTTGTTCATGAAATTCTATGACTGTTTTATCTGCACAAATTATTGAAGTCTGTTCAATTAAAAAGTTCCGAAATCTTTCCAGGCTCTTCTGCCAATTTTCAGGTTCAATATCAATTGCTTTCAAAGAATCTTTAAATAAAGAAATTGGTATTTCTTTAACTGCTTTATAAGCTTTTTTGCTGTCTGAACTGCACCTACTTAAAATATAATCTATGGCATCATTTCTTTTCTGAGTTAAAGTAACATCATCTGATTCACCTAATTTTATTAATGTACTGATTCTCTCTTTATACATGTTATCGACAATACAGGGATCACATTGAATTTCATCATAGACACTATTGGTCACCAAATCTCTGAGCAGTTCCGTATTATCATTATAATTCACTCCTGAATTCTCCATTTGCATTAACAGAATAGAATCAAACGGTTGAGAAAACTTGTTCAGCAGACTCCCAACTTTTTTATCCATACTAAGGAGCATATCAATAAAAGCTACAGGAAAATAACCAAAATTAGTAATAATTAAATCAGCATAAGCCTCGATCAAATAATCTGCTGTAAAATCACTTTTTTTACACAGCATAATAATGGAACTACTCTTTATTGCAAATTTAAATTTTTTACCCTGAAGTTCATTGTCAAAAAATTTTGTAATTATACCTTTTTGTATAAAATCATTTTCTGCACCAACTGAGTCTGAAGTATATACTACCAATAACCTCATTTGACAGGATGTTTGTAGAGCAATCCGAATTACATCTACAGCGGTATATTTTTCTTGCGTCCCAGATTCACTCAACTGCCAGTCTATGACTACCAATTTTGATGATTTAATGTTTAATTCAATATAGTCCTTGTCTTCCCGACCGGAATACTTTATCGGATGAAGCTTAATATCAGGGTATTTTCTCTGCATTTTTTCCAATAAAACGGATAGTTGATCCCTTTCAGGAATAGGCTCTGGGTTTGTATAAATAAGATTGTTTTCTTCCGGTACTGCATCAGTATTTCTGCGAAGACTTCTTTTAGGTTGTTCTGGAGTTGGTTCACTATCTTCACCAACAAGTGATAACCCAAACTTATCGTCTATATAAACAATAGTATTTAAATAGTTTTTAATAATATTTTTCATTTGCTCCTGTTCAGGTTTTAATGAAGTATTCGTTACCATTTCATTCACCTCTCTCAGGACTGGTGTTTTCCGTATTGAATTGTATTCGGAAACACGCGCCGGACAGGAATTTATTCTTTCCTTCTGCTATGACTTCAATAGTATGCCCTTGTGATTCCAGCACTTTTTTGGCAATAGTCAGCCCAAGGCCCCGTCCGTCCGGTTTTAAAGAGAAAAACGGATCAAATATCTTTTTTATATATTTAAGTGGTATACCGGGACCTGAATCTTCAATATAGAAAGAATTTTCTTCAATATCAAAGTGAAAGAGTATTATTCTCTCTTCCCTGTCCGCTACCCAATAGATTGAGTTATAAATGAGATTGGATAATACCGGATATATTTTCGATAAGGACAGAACCAGGATCGTATCTTCATGAACTTTATTAATGAATTTGATGTTATTATTTTTAAATTTATCCTCAAAAAAGTTGTATATATCATCCAACATGGTCTTAATACTTACGGGCATATTATTAATGTTTCTGCTTCGATACATGGGAGATAACTGGCTTTGACGATCCGATATCGCTCTGAACCCTATTTCAATTTGTTTCAGCAAATACTTGGCCATATTGTTTAAGGGTTCATATTTCATTTGTTTTATTGCATCATAAACATTCGTAAATAATTGATTAAATTCATGGTTGACTATTTCTGCCGATAACCCCAAATTAGCTAATTCCGTAAAAATCTCCAGTTCATTTTCAAGTTCAATATTTTTTTGTTTCAAAAGACCTACCATATTATTGACATTATTTAAATTGTCGCTGGATGAATAGAATTGAAATAGTTCTGCTTTGGCATCCAGTTGATCAAATTGTTTTTCTGAGTATTTTATTGTTTCGTAATAATTATCCTCTAATATATATTTGTACTTATGCAAAGTTGAATAAATATTAAATCTCGCTTTCTGCATTTCTGAAGGGGACATATTAAGCAAATTGTGACATAATTTCTGCATTTCTTGTAAATCTGAGGTGATAGCCTCAGATTTAGTTAAGAACTGTCCTTGAATAGTCGAATGAGTTCGATTAATTTCAGATTCGAATTTATTAATGCTAGAAATTTTTATACGAATATTGTCTTCTCTTTTCTTACAAAAGTGCTGCAGTTCCTTAAGAAATGAATTATGCTTACTAATTGTCTCTGATACGGAAGCGGTTAACTGATTAACGTATTCTGTCGGCGATCCGTCAAAACCGTCGGATATTTTATTCCACCACGCATCAATAAATAATCTAATATTGTGCTCAATGTCTTGAGATGTTTCATTTAAATCAGCTTCTAACAATTCTGTATACCGTTTAATATCATTATTTAATTCATCAATAGCTTGTATCTCGTTTTCTTTAATTGAAGACAAATACCTCCGATCTATTATGATAATTAATTTATTTATATTATTTATCATAAACTTTAATTTAATTTTACAATCTTCAAACCTATTGTGCAAAGTATTTAATTGTAAATAACTCATCGACTCATCAGTTATAAATTGTTTACTCAATTCGCTCATTTCTTTTTCAATTAATTTCTTTTCGGTCAGGAACTGATTTTCATTAGCTTTGAATTTATCCAATAATAATTTCCGATATTCATTTAAAAGTCTGTTTTCTTCTTTTTCTAATTTCTCCTTGTTTTCTTTTTGGGCAGCTTTTTTATTATTATAAGCGAGGTAGCTTTTTCTTAAGCTTTTGGAATTAGATACATCTGTAATGTATTCTCTTGCTATACGTATCAAAAGGTTCTGCATTGTTGTAAGGAAGTAAAAGAACTGTTCATTTTCTATTAATCCTTCACGGCTAGATTTATCTTCGAGCAAGGGATTGCTTCTAGAAGTAATATCAAGGCGACCAAACATATTTCTGTGACTAAATAAGTATTCACCCGCTTTGATAGTTCTTCTCCTTTCTAAACTCAGAAAATCATTTTCCACTTCGCCGTATGGTAGAATACGAACATTATCTCTGTACACGGCAATACCACCACTAACCGCCATCTTGCCTTTAATCCGTTGATATTCTTCCGTTGTAAGTCCACTATTTCTTTCCATCAATTCAACATGGCATAATTTAACATAGAATCTACCGCAATCATTGGATTTCCAGTCTCTTAAACCTGCAGTGACTTCTAATCCTTTTTGCAATTCCCGGTTACATTTATCTAATATCTGTTTATCAGCATTTCTTGCTGAAAGTTTACCAAAAAATTTACCATCCTCAATAAATCCCTCAATTTTTAAATCGCACATATCATAATCTTTTTCATCATAGTCATAATTGAATTCCTGAATGTTGCCGTTATAAAATACCTCGACCAAAAAAGTCTTATCAACATGCTGAAAATCGGAAATAAAAGACGCCAGCCTGTTATAATTTCTTTCTGTGATAGCATCTTTCTCATTTTTTTGTTCAGGACTAAGATATTTATCCCAATCATCATTAAAATCAAAAATGAATATTGCCGTACCTTGTTGCTCTTCGCTGTTAATTAATTCACAAATATCTTTTAAGACATCAATCGGAATCATAATATTATTAATTTGTGAATAAATTTTTTGCCCTAAAGATCTGTAAGCCTCCGTTTTCCATGCGGCATTGTTTAAATTGGCTTTTTGTTCTTCTATTAGAGCATTGACCACATTTTCTATTTCATCATATTCAAAGTTATATCTTGAAGGTATTAACACATCCTCTATCATCAAAAAAGGATTTTCAAACACATTCCAGTTAAGATACAGCATGTTCCATTTGCTTTTTTTCGTTTTGGAAATAAGGAAAGTTTGCTGACCCAATCTTGCTACGGCCAGACGACCTATTCCTTTTTCACCCATCAGGGTACGCCCCAAAGGGGTTTTTTGCCGCTTGCTTACCTTTTTTGATTCTGTTCCCAATACCAGCCACTTATTTTCAAAATCAGATTCATCCATGCCGTACCCGGTATCATATATTACAATGTAAGGATTTTTATCGGTAGTATTAAACTCTAATCGTAAGATACGGGCATCAGCATCGTAGGAATTCTTCATAATTTCGGATAATCCGGTAACACTATCTCTGATCTGCTTTTTTCCAAGCAGCTCTATAGCTCTAGCTTTCGTTCTAAAACTTCCCATGATTAACCTCCTCATGTAAATATTTAGGGTGGTGGTAACATGCAGAACAGAATTGTGCCACGGTTTCTTTGCTTCAAGTGTAGTACATGGCAGGAAAGATATCCTACAAACTTGTTTGATATGAGTGATAACAGCATTACACATCTGTACTGTCATAATTGTAAAATTTGGATTCCGGTAAAGCTTACCAGTTTATTAACCGGAGAACATTATGTAATAGACTTTTTGCAATATCCTTCCATCATAGACAACGACTGTTCATATCCGAAGATTATTTTTCAGGGAAAGAACATTAAGGCTTTATCACAAGTATGTAGAAACTACAATATTTGTGATAGTTATACGTTCAGACAGGCCTGTCAGGATTACAGGGAATATATTGACCACGAATTTGCGCCCTTGCCCTAAGGTCCAGGATATTTTCTCCTAATACACGGGCCATTTGTACCGGAACGGCATTTCCTATTTGTCGACACACGGACTGCGGGGAGCCAAAAAAAATATAATTATCATCAAAGCTCTGTAACCTGGCCGCTTCCCGGAATGATATCGCTCTGTTTTGTACCGGGTGTCCGTATCTTCCATTTGAAATACTGCAACATTTGGATGTCAAGGTGGGTGCGACTTTTTCCCAATCCATTCTTCCGTAGACATCTGTATGACCTGTGTATGTACCTTTGTGACATTCCAAAAAGAGTCTTTCCGGCCAGTCAGTCCGACTGCCACCGGATTGGGGTGTGTTCATTAATCTTTCTAAATTAAGTTCAGATACAATTGCCGCCTGATGGTTCGGAACCGTAGGATGAGTTTCTCCCACACCAATAGGAGGATATTGCGCAATAGCTTCCCTGACAGTTACATAAGGTAATAAATTTGCACCATGTATCGTCGCAGGAAATTCCGGTCGGATATATCGGGAAGCAATTAAAATGAACCTCCTTCTGTTTTGCGGCACACCATAATTTTTCGCGTTTAACACCCCATAGTAATAGTAATACTGATTTTCTGTTAAGGTGTTCAGGAATCTTTGAAAAACATCTTCTCCTCTTGAAATAATACCCGGTACGTTCTCCAACAAAACAAATCCCGGTTTCACTTCATCAACTATTCTACCAAAGGAATCTAAGAGTGTTCTGTCATTATGATTTCTCGGATTCTTTTGTTGACTACTGAATGGCTGACAAGGAGCGCATCCGGCTAATAATAAGTTATGTTTATTCCATCTGAGCCGAGGGTATAAATGAGTTAAGGTCTGCTTATCAATATCTCTTATATCAGCGCATATAAACTGAGCCTGATGATTATGTTCATATGTTGCTCTGTATCCCTCGATAATGTCAAACCCGGCAATAACTTCTATACCTGCCAATTCCAATCCTTTGGAGAGTCCCCCCCCACCGCAGAAAAAATCAAAAGCAATCATTTATCTACATCCTATATCCATATTTACACTATTTCCCTGTTTACCCTTATTTTATTTCTTGTTCAAGATTTTCAAACAGATCAGAATCAAAAAAATCCCGAACACTGATTGCTAATCCGTCACATAGCTTTTTAATGGAAACCACACCGGGATTTTTACTTTTGGAATTTAGCATACTATATATTGTTGAAGGCGGTACTCCTGATATGTTTGCCAGGGTATTTATAGCAATTCCACGCTGATTACATAATTCGGTTATACGATTTGCAACTGCTTCCTTAGTATTCAAAAATGCAGTCCTCCAAATATTCGATAAATTCCATCCTAATTTTAAAGTTTTCTGCGATATATCGTGTATGATATATCGCAAATTAATGTCCCATCAGTATATATACTTGTTAAACTTTTATAAATATGGAAATAGTCATTATCGGATTTCAGTCTGTACTTGTGTCAAAACGATTAACCAATTTTAAGAGTATATTGTCCGTACTTATAGATCAAAGGCCTTGTTATGGGCTTGATTTTGTATGGATTTTGCTCGCTTAGTACTTCATACAAGGTAGTTAAGTTCTTTTTGTCCGAATCCAACCCACGCATAATAAGAATAATTTGATACCACTGCCCCCAAGCAACATTTTGATTCGGGACTTTCGAACCGGAATAATTACCATTGAAGCGACCCAAAACAAAAAGTTTTATATTCTCTTTCTTTATGTACTTTGGGTTAAGCCCTAAACAGTCAGCAATTTTCTTCTCAGATACATTTTCAATCCATTGTCTGATTGTTTGAATCCATGCATTGGTCTTTTCAATGTAATTTTTCCGTTTACTATATAACGACTTATTACTATTTTTGGTGAAATCCTGCCACTTTAATTGAATTAGTGCAATATCACCAGATACTTTGTCTGCTATGCAGGCATCTATATCTGTGATTATTTTCCCATTTTCCTTAATTTCTACAGATCTGTTAATTCTATAAAATCTTTCTGGCTCAAAAAAACTATACAGCTCGTTTCTGAACTCCTGTTCCCTCAGATTAGTATTAATATCCCATTCCTTCGGATACTGTTGACGTAATTCATCCAGCATGAATTCAAATGGACGGTCCAAGCATCCACACAACGACCGTAATATTTGATGGTCAGATAATTTAATAAAAGACGGGGCCGCAGATTTCTCCATTGAATGTACAGAAAGATTTTCGAAGTTTAAAACCAAAGTATTATATATGGTTTTAGCCTCTGTAATTGAAATATCATTAATTTCTGATATTAAGTCAATAATTTCAGATTCTACCCTATAAATTGACAACAAGTTATGAATTTTCAAATGAGAATTTTTATCCAACAAAAGATAAGCAAACTGAAGATGCTTGATATTAATGGCAATCTGTAATGCCCCCGCTTGTCAAGACACGATTTTTAAAATCTTAAGATAAACTCCTTTCTTCACAATCGGTCTTGTTATTCTAAACCTAACGAGTGCATTAACCTCCTTTACTTCTCTGGGGTCATCATAGGAAACCACATGTGCATGTTGTTATACCGCTT
>Ga0209123_1001330_pt1 | contig 24950 bp, 17 predicted proteins | sample BarGraIncu00431A_FD_184500 | JGI IMG/M metagenome (GOLD analysis project Ga0209123, IMG submission 184500) | Arctic peat soil microbial communities from Barrow, Alaska, USA - Barrow Graham LP Incubations 004-31A (SPAdes) (version 2) | ecosystem: Environmental > Terrestrial > Soil > Wetlands >...
ATTGAAATTCTCCGTTCGACTTGCATGTGTTAGGCACGCCGCCAGCGTTCGTCCTGAGCCAGGATCAAACTCTCCATAAAAAGTTATTTCAACTTCATTGAAGAAGATGATTCGCTCATTGTTTTTTCGAAACTCTTGCGAGTTTCTCTCATTGGCTGTCCTTGTTGTTTAGTTTTCAAAGACCATGCTGTTTAGGCTGGAATTCTATCTTAGCATTTTGAACTCGCCCTGTCAATAACTAATTTTGGTTTTTATGATTAGACTTCATAAATTTCAATCTCGTAGCTATTCAGTCATGTGTGCATCGTTTAGGAGCTTGGTTATCATACATCCTTTAGTTCGCGTTGTCTACTATTATTTTTATCCAAGATTACCCTTTGAAACTCTAATAAGTAGTGGGAGATTGCGAAGAAAGCCTTGCGTTCAATTCTGAATGTAATCGCACATTATAGAACATATCGTTACATAATTAGTGCAAAATTGGGGTGGATGATGGGTCTCGAACCCACGAATGCCGGTACCACAAACCGGTGCGTTAACCACTTCGCCACACCCACCATAAAATTTGAAATATTGGTGCGCCTAGCGAGATTCGAACCCCCGACAACCTGCTTAGAAGGCAGATGCTCTATCTAACTGAGCTACAAGCTTAGTTCAGGATTACGATTGTCAACCCCGGCTACCATTTTAACAAAGGATGATTGAGAAAATCATGGTCGGGGCAGAGGGATTCGAACCCCCGGCCTCCTGCTCCCAAGGCAGGCGCGCTAGCCAAGCTGCGCTATGCCCCGATTGGTAAGTTGATCGAACATCAGTATAGCTTATCACTATCTATCCGTCAAGCTATCCGTCAAGAAAATATAAAGAATACATAGATATTGTCAACTCATCATATTCCTATGATTCCCATTTAACGGTCAATCATTCGTATTTTGTATCTTATTACACCGCTAAGGTTTCCACAACATCAGTTATAGGACTATTTTCCAGAAGACTTGGGAGTTTTTGCTGGTCAAGTTCTGGACATTTTTTCGACTAATATCTTTCCTTACTAATTTGCCAAATATTGTTGTCTAGCCAATTCAAACTCAATAGATAATTCTTTTGAATATCTACCTTTAATATTATATAAAACATATATTTTTAAGGCTGTTCAGGCTCGATCTCCGTAAACACTTGGTGCTTTCTGGCACCTGAACGATAGGGGAATAGCTTATTGAAATCCAGCAATTCACCTGTTTCTAGGTCTTGATCTGTTTCCTCCGGATCAAACCTTTTAAGCAAATAGGGCTCCTTCATACTGTCGGTTGCTTCTTTGATAAAAAGAGCGGTTTCTTCGACTTCTTTTATTGTCAGATAGCTAACAGCCGGAGAACCTTCCTCATGGCGGTTCACGGGGAGAATCGTGGTCTGGAACTGGTATTTCGGAAATTTAGTAAGTAAGACCATACTCTTCTCGACTTCGTCAAGACTAATTTCTTCCCCCAGAATTTCACTATAGAGTGTTCGGGGGCCAAGCACGTCCATTATTACAGAGTCAGCTAATCCCTCATCCAGGACTTGTTTCAATATTTTACTGTTTTTTCCATTCGTGTCAATTTGTAGATTTATACTATTCCCTTTAAGATATCTGAGAATAGCCAGAAATTCTTCGGCGTATTCTGGGTTCCCCCCAGAGACATGGATACCGTCAATCCAGCCCACCATGTATCCCACATTAAAGAAACCCGCGAGACGGTCTTCCGAAGTAAGATATGCCAGGACATTGCTGATTCCTTGATGAATTATGGTCTTATTTACATAAATCGGAAAGGATATACAGCCTCTTGGGCCGTGGGTAAGTGTGTCGAAATTCTCCATATGGAACTGGTGAAAATCCTGTTTTCCTGGAGCGCCGGCATCCTTTTCAAGGTAGGGGATCTCGTGGTCCTTCATATACTCTTTCACAATCCTGCATCTTGAACAGCCGGCTAAAGTAAATATGGTAGGGATGTGCTTACCTGTTGACTTACTCTCCTTGAAAAAGCCAATAATTTTTTCAATAAAACTACTCATGGACAAAACCTCCTCTATAGCAGTTTTAGCCTCTGTATAAATTTCAAAACTCTTATTTGTTAACTTCAATTATTTTATGAATTATCCTGCCATTTGTCCCGTTTTCATTAAAAATATGATCGTGTCATTTAATCTTTCTTTAGGTTTATTTCTCTCATATAGATTAACTAGTGCTGACCCTGAAAGAATTGCAGCACAGGTAGTGAGTGGAATTGGTTTTCTTGGAGCTGGTACGGCTCTAAAATGAACATGATACAACATAAATGCAGTCATAAACTTTGCTCATCTTCATCAATGCGATCCAGCTAAGGAGAGTTTATTTATAGCCAATAAGAGTCCTTTTTGATCAAAATCGCCACTCACCGTATAGTAGCAGCCTGTATGATTCCATACTATTATCCCCTTAACCGGTTTAAGACTTACTTCCAGGTAAAATCCCTCAACTTCCGCACTAGGAGGTAAGCTTGGCTAAGTATTAGCAGCCTTATGTAAGCCAATTTATAGAACTCAAGCAAACTACTAAAGACGTTACAAAAACGTCTTTTAGTCACCAAATATCATACAGTTTATTCATAATATTCAATTTATTTTATACCATATTTGATATTTAAAAATACAGTGACCACAACAACTACCAGCAGTACAAGAGCAAGAATCTTTGACATTGGATGCGCCCAATTCACTGTCATTTCCATCTTTCCCATTATCAATATTGAATTTGCTTTTGGAACAACAATATTGGCATCATCTGCATTGTAGTATAAATATTTATTGCGCGTTTTTCGATACTCTTCAATTTCTTCTATTGACCATTTCCTTTTTGCCATGCCTATTCCCTCATTTCGTTCTCAAATGCTGCTGATTTCCTATCCCTAACCCTTTCTATGTTATCATTATTCCCAGGCATGTCTATATCGTTAACTTATAATCGGCTTTTCATCTCCCGTTTGAGTTTTTATTTTCTGTATCCGCTTCAGAAATCTGCATACGGCGGGTTTTTCTACATATACTTCATATGGATTTTGGTAACTTGAGCATCCTGAGCTTTATAACAGGTGCATTGCTGATGATTGCATTTATTTTGACCGCTTTATTTGTCAAGGAATCGTTTACCCCTCAGGATAAACAGAAGGTTAGTATCAAGGAGCAGTGGAAGAGTGTTCCTGAAAAGAGTTTGACTATTATCTGAAAAATCCGTGGCAATTGATTGGCCTTCGTTTTTTATTAGGATTAACGATAGGAGGGCTAAATCCTTCTATTAATACCCTCGTTAAGAAAATCACACCAGATTCTCTTGCTGGCGGTGTTTTTGGTTTTACCATGTCGGCAGGGTATTTGGGTGTATTCGGAGGTGCTGTTTTAGGCGGGCAAGTGGCAGCCTATTTCGGTATTAGATATGTGTTTTTTGTTACAAGTGCATTGTTACTGATGAATGCAATATGGGTTTATTTTAAAGTGTATAAAAAGCTTTGTCTGACAGAAAAACTCGAAATGTAATTCTGCATGCATTCTACTTTAGAAATAAATTCCTTTTGAAGCAGCTTAACTTCAAGAACATAGAGGATTTATTTCTACAATTGGGGTGTAGGGTATTTTTGTTTTTAAAGAAAACCAGATAAGCCGGCCACTCCTACCAATCACGGAGTGTTAGAGTATGTCTCTACCAGTTTGATAAGCGTATATGCATAGATTAATAACTAATTGTTATTCAAATAGCACCGGTGCAAAACACCGAAAATCAACAGTCCCCTCGTACCTATTTGGGCGAGGGGACTTACGTAATGAATTATCGGACCAAAATTCAAAATAAAGGTGAATCATTTATTGCTGGCGAAAGATTTGATGTTCAAAATGACTATTCGTATAACGAAAGTGGTTGTAAGTATATTTTCGAAGGAGGGGATCATTTGTTTGGAATAATAATTTTCGGATGGCCTGGCGTTATTAGTTCGATCATAATATCAGCTGTTGGTCTTATCAAGAAAAAACCTATTTTTTTATTGGTTGGGGCGTTATTGGCCGCACCAGCTTCTTGGTACCTTGGAGTGACCCTTTTTTTGAGATACTGGGGAGGAATGCCTTCTGAATACTGGGAAGAAATAGCCCCTTTGCTCAGATACTGGGGAGTTGTAATACTGTTTGTGTTTCAAGTAGGATCTGCCGTAGCCATCAAACGCAAGTTATTTTGGTTATCATGGTTACTGGCTTTACCATATATAAGTTTGGTTGTCTGTATATCATTTTTTGTTTTGACGCAGCAATGGTTGTGGACAACTTTACGTAATTTCGGTTATTGGATTCACTAATGTATTTTGAGTTGTGCTTGTAATATGTTTGCAAGTTTTTGTGCTACATTTATCAACTCCGTTCTGTTCTCGGTTTATGTATGGAAAAATGCATAAGGTATTAATAGTATAACAAATACAATCCCTACAATAATAGTAGCAATGTGCAATATCAACAAAACACACCCCCTCTTGCTATAAAAACTGACTAAAACGCTGTGAAATCTAGGGCGCCTCAATTATGACCTAAAACTTTAGAAATTATGTCCTTGAGTTCAATATGGTGTCCCTCCAAACGTTTAAATAAAATTATTGGAGGGACACCATATATAGATAATTAACGAATTTCCGCTGATCTCAACTTAATTTATTAGTTGCAAGTTGAGTTTCGATGTGAATTGATTATTTAGTTACATACTCTTAAGACGTTAGAGCGTTGCACTCTGGCAAGTCTTAGGAACCTTGAATTGCGTCTTCTTGAACCTGAGTGATGGTGCCAGCCGTTACGAGCTTATCTAAAGCAGTTTCTAATCCATCGTTAGGTCCTTTATTAGAATCACCTTTAGTGGCTATCATAGCCATTTGAATAGCATCTTCTTGCGCTTGCGTAATTGTGTCCGCTGTCACGAGATCGGCCAGAACGCCTCTAAAGTCGCCCTTATTCGCTGTCATGGCTGTTTGAATTGCATCTTCTTGATCTTGAGTGATAGTGCCTGCCGTTACGAGACTATCCAAAGCAGTTTTAAAGCCATCGTTAGGTCCTTCTTGAGAGTCTCCCTTAGTTGCGATCATGGCAGTTTGAATTGCGTCTTCTTGATCTTGAGTGATAGTGCCTGCCGTTACGAGACTATCCAAAGCAGTTTTAAAGCCATCGTTAGGTCCTTCTTGAGAGTCTCCCTTAGTTGCTGTCATGGCAGTTAGAATTGCGTCTTCTTGATCTTGAGTAATAGTGCCTGCCGTTACGAGACTATCTAAAGTAGTTTTAAAGCCATTATTAGGTCCTTTTTGAGAGTCTCCCCAGTTAGCTGTCGTGGCAGTTTGAATTGCGTTTTCTTGAACTTGAGTGATAGTGCCTGCCGTTACGAGACTATCCAAAGCAGTTTTAAAGCCATCGTTAGGTCCTTCTTGAGAGTCTCCCTTAGTTGCTGTCATGGCAGTTTGAATTGCGTCTTCTTGATCTTGAGTAATAGTGCCTGCCGTTACGAGACTATCTAAAGTAGTTTTAAAGCCATCGTTAGGTCCTTTTTGAAAGTCTCCCCGGTTAGCTGTCATGGCAGTTTGAATTGCATCTTCTTGAACTTGACTGATAGTACCCGCTGATAAGAGACTATCCAGGTGGCTTTCAAAGCCGCCGTTGGCTCCGCCTGACTGGGTTTGAGGAAACTTTGGAGCTTGTACTGAAGTACTCCTTGTTGTGGCTGCGAATACAGAAGATGCCGATAAAAGTGTTAGTATAGTTGTAGCTATAGCAATTGTTTTTGTTTTTGTTTTTCTCATGATATTACCCTCTTTCTAATTTTCAGTCTTTCAATATGTAGTTGCAAGAACAATATCATTATGCAATAACAATCTGAAATAAGGCTGAGGGTTAGCTGAAAGTTCGCTGAAAAATTGGAAACAATTGTTAACTAAACATAAAGGCTATGGCCCAAAGCGCGCCACTAAATTATTCAAATATATGAGCACTAAGGCATGGATCGTTTTTCAAGACAGAGTATCTTCTTACCTTGTCAATTATATTGGCCGCTTTCAACTCATTAAGTGCATGAATAAGCATTACGCGCGAGGAGCCAATCATATCAGCTAGTTCCTGCTGGGTAATTTTCAGATCGATCAACGTGAAGGTTGGTGTGCTCTGCCCATATTGTTCTGCAAGACGATAAAAAAGTCGCAATAATCTCTCTTTAACAGTTCCTCCCGCTTCCTTTCCTGAATTTAAGATGTTTTCATAACGCTTTTGCCCTAAGTAGACAATAATCCTCAAGGCAAAAGAAGGATCTTGCTTGATCAACGACTCAAATTGTATTCTGCTGAAACAGCAGATACATACCGCTTCCATGGCTATGGCACTTGAATGCTCATTTTGTTCCTGATATAAGGACAATTCACCCAAGACTTCACCGGGACCAGAAACATCCAGAATTTTTTCATAAAGAAAGATTCTATTTGGAGGAAATTATATGAGCATCAAAATATTAGGTATATCAGGAAGTCCTGTACCTAACAGCAATACTGACCGCTTGATTATGCAAGTATTGAAATCAAGTAAATTAGAGTATGAATTTGTAAAACTTAGTGATTTAAGTGTAGGCCCATGCCGTGCTTGTAAAGCCTGTGTAAAAGATAATATTTGCAAAGTAGATGATGATTTCCCTGAATTAGCTAAAAAATTACTGGATGCAAAAGCATTGGTGATTGGGGGATATACATCCTATGGAATGATGGTGGGGAAAGGCTTTATTGCAGTCTAGCGATTGTCTTATGGTTCCAACTTATTATAAAGGGTCGAGCTAAGATTTTACTGGGTGTTGAGTTTCTTACCCAACCACATGTCACTAGATATATGCATGTGTGAGAATTTCGGTTATATGCAGCCGAGAGGTTGTCTATAGCTGGGTAGATATCTTGTAAGGTCGAACAAATCATCAATATTGGTGGTAACCTGCTTGATTATGGTCGGAAGATCCTAGTTTGGTAATCAACGATCTTTATTGGTGTTAGGTAAGATCATTACGTGCTCTTATATAAAAACCTCAAAATCCGCTAAAGATAGCGAATTCTGAGGTTTTTATATAATTTGCTTAGACAAAGGATATTGCAGTTGCTCTCAGCCAGTCGGACTTCAAACGGGCGGGTTTTGTATTCCCACTCACCTAATCTATGCAACACACCCTTCAGTAAGCCAGGTGTACCTAGAAGAACCTAAACCTCGAGTTTTCACTCATGGCTTAGGTTCTTCTTCAAAGAGTTTTGCCTTTAATAGGACAAATTCCATTTTTCCATTTTATTCATATAATACAGTATCACTGGAAAGGGAGGAAACGAAAATGGCATTTGGTAACGTTGATGGAGCAGCTTGCGGTTGTGGATGTGATCATGGAAAAGGCTTTGGCGCAGGGATCGCGGCAGTTGTTATAATAATTCTTCTTCTGATCGCAATGGGTATCGTATTCTAATTTAGAAAGGTGGAACTTCTTATGTACGGAATGAATCAAGGAATGGGTTATGGTGGTGGATTTGCTCAAGGTGGAGCATGTTGTCCTGCTCCGATTGTTCCAATGCCCGCCCCGGTTGCCCCAGTTGCTGGCGCTGGTGTCGGTGTAGCAATCATTGCAGTAGCAATTTTGATCCTTATCGCTTTAGGCGTGATCTTCTAAATACTTTTTTGTATTGCTACCATCCGAAAAGGTGGTAGCTTTTTCTCAACGACTTCATTCAGAAGACATGTGCTATTTCCATATTATGGAGCATCTTATGTAAAAGGAGTTGATCTTATGTTTCTTATTCCCCTTCTTCTTTTAGGGACTGCTATAGCGAGACCTCGCTATTACCCATCCTCATATCCCTATGCCTATGCCCCATATCCCTACGGATGGTATTAGTATAAGATTCGCCTACAAAGACAATATAGTCAAGATAAGCAAGCCCAGCACTTTCGCAGTTATCCTGAAAAATACCTTCTAAATAGAACTAAATCAGGAGAGCGTTAAGCTCTCCTTTACATCTTTGTCTCCTTCAGTTGAGCCAGAAAATACTGAGTGGACCGAACGCTTACCTTTCCATTGCAACATAGGGTAGCCCTGTATGGGCTCAAACTTAAATTTCTCCACTTGCATAACCCTAACCTGCATATATCCCAACGCACCTGTTTCGCCGAGACAACCACCCCTGCGAGTGGGCTACGCCATGGACCGGATGCACTATCCCCCATAGTAGAGATATTAGCAACCTAAATATGTAAAAACTAACCTGTTAAGACAGACAGGCACCCCGGCGGTGAGTACGCCATGGACTGGGTAAGTTCAAAGTTCATTCACAGTATTGTCCTTAAAATTTATTTGCTTTTTTCATTATTGGGTCGACAAGCCGTATTTGCTCATACATCTTTTCAAAGATTTTCAATTTGTCTATTATTTTCATAATTTGCTTATCATACATCTTAATAACCGCCTTTAGAAACATACTTTTCCACAATAGCAAACAATTTTTCTGCATCAATGGGCTTCGCTAGATAATCATCCATCCCAGCATCGATGCACTTCTCCCTATCACCAACTAAAGCGAAGGCGGTAGTTGCAATAATTGGAGTATACCTATTATGTCCTCTCTCCATATCCCTGATAATTTCAGTGGTCTCGTAGCCACTTATATCGGGCATCTGGATATCCATGAATATGATATCGAAGATCTCTTCTTTCAATATTTCTATTGCTTTTCTACCATTGGTTGTTATTTTTAAGTTAATACTTTTTCTTTTGCAAAGCATCTTCATCAGCAAACCACTCACATGATCGTCTTCAACCAGCAGTGCCGTCGAATTTGCTGGAGCAGTAGGCTGTACATCCTTAGTATCGAATATTGGTACATTTTTATTATTATTGTTCAATTTGAAGATTGAACTAAACATAATATTGCTCCCAACCCCTGGCTTACTCTCAACACTTATTTCTCCATCCATCATATTAATGATTTGCTTTGAAATCGCCAAACCCAGTCCTGTACCCCCATATTTCTTTGTGACTGAATCATCTCCTTGTGTGAAATACGTAAACAGCTTGTCGATTTTATCGTCTCCGATTCCGATCCCTGAATCATTTATCGAGAAAATTAATTGTAGTTTATCCTTAAATACTTTCCCTTTGGCTATTGATAATGCGATCCCTCCATGTTCCGTGAACTTTACAGCATTACCCAAGAGATTAAACAGCACTTGCTTGAGTCTATCTGGATCGCCAATCAGATGATTTCCTATTGCTCTATCAATATAGAACTTATATGCAAGCTCTTTGTGTTCGACAAGGGGTTGCATTACTTTATTGACTTCATTAATCAGAACATTAATATCAAATTCTTCCTGATTTAACCTGACCTTACCAGCTTCGATTCTAGATAAATCAAGGATATCGTTAATAATTGTTAAAAGTGTTTTTCCACTGTTTATTACGATATCCGCCAACTCTTTATTTTCACCTTGGAGGTTCATCCCAAGTAGTTGTGCCATACCAAGAATGCCGTTCATAGGCGTTCTTATTTCATGGCTCATATTGGCGAGAAACTGGCTTTTAGCAGCATTTGCAGCTTCTGCCTGTTTTTTGCTTGTATTAGCTCAAGTCGTGTTGTTTTTTGTTCAGTGATGTCCTGTGCGATTCCTGCCAAAAAAACAGGATTTTGTAAGTCATCAAAAATTATGTCGCCAGTTTTGATTAAAATATGGCGAACAGACTTATCTGGACAGATGATACGATATTCAAAAGGTTTTTTATCCGAGAGGGCAACAGCGTTGGCAGCCTGAACAATATGCAATATATAACCATATATAAAGCGCTATAAACTGCACAGATTTATTGGCGCTTTTCCTTTTTCGTAAATATTGTGGGAAATGATGAGTATTAAAAAACCACATAGATATTGGTGGTATATATTACGCATCAAACGAATGATGTGTCGTACAAATAAAATAGATTATGCTCATACTCTTGACTTAACCATATATCTCAGAACAGTTCTCAATTTTGCTGGTTCAACTTTTCGTATATCAGAAAGATATATTTCTCTATGTTGTAAAGAAGCTCTTTCAAGATTATTTATTATCGTAAATTCTTTCATGGCTTCAAAGCTTTGAGGTTCATTATCATATGAGCCTACATGAAGCATTTGTACAGATAAAGCATCTTTAAATGTACCAAATGTTACATCATCTAGTAATGGATGCGGTTTCTTTTTTCTTGCATTTTCAAATGCCCTCTCTACTACTTCTTCTGTTGCAAAATCTGGTTGTCTAATCATGATAGTATATAACAACTCATTTTTATTTAGTGCATCTAATTTCTTTCCTTCTTCTGTCAAATCCCAAATTCCTTCTAATGGGTATACTGTATATTCAAAATATCCTTCTGGAGTATACCCTTGTTTTGGCATCATTCTAATGGCGTAAGCCAATGAATAAAGAACACCTACCTTTTTTGAAAATTCTTCATCATTTGGATTTCCTTCCCCCTTTATCATATAAAACTTTTGTTCTGGAATTGTTATAAGCTCAGGTTTTTGTTTTGGCATATATAAATTCTTCTCTTGCTTTTTCCATTCATGCTTCATTTGCTTTACTCCTTCATTCCATTTTTCATAAGTAGTTCTTGATTATTCGAGAACTATTTTTTCATTATATCAAAAACATTTGCCAATTCACCTTGTATTCCATTCATTTTTCACAAATGCTTAGCCTGCCAGAGGTATGTTGCAATACCACGTATAGGGCTAGTGCTTTTCCACCGTTATTATGTCAAATTAATCCATTACGGTAAATAGATTATTGCAATAACTATTTATTCGACAAATTCCTCTTGGCATTAACAGTACAATAGAGCTAACATATTTACATTGCCAGAAGGAGATAGTTATTATGATTTATACCTTAGTAATAAATGTTATCGTGGTCTTATTTCTCTGCGGGGTAATCATATGGACCGACATGTCTCTCCATAAGAAATACTCGACCTACATACTAGGTGTTATTTTCGGTCTTATCACTATCTTTGTAATGCAAGGTCGCATTATAGTTGCCGAAGGTCGTTTTCTCGATTTCCGCCATATTACTATAACTATGGCAGGGTTTATCGGTGGTCCTGTGACGGCAGTGATAGCAGCTATCATCAGCTCTATGTATAGGTACAGTGTGGGTGGGAACGGTTCAATGGGCGGAATCATTGGTATTTTTGCTTTTGCAGGTTTCGGAGTAATCCTAGGTAGACATTTAGAGGCCAAGCAAAATGAAAAGAAGCTATTATTTTGGTTTATGGCAGGCATTGTTTTGGCATGCATATGGTTAGTTGTTATTGTATTTTCCTCCCTCTGGACAAGTGACTCAATGATGGTTTTGAAAAATGTTTGCGTCCCTTTACTAATTATTACTCCATTGGCGATGACGCTAGTATTTAACTTCTATTATTGGGTTTATGATTGTATTAGCAAAGCCTCAATCCTAAATGCTATAATAAACTCCAGTCCTATTAACATAATGATTTTTGATACTCACGGACCAATTCTACTTAGTAAAAGTATCAAAACCGAACTCAATTCTTACCCTTTCATTGAAAACTTATTACCTTTGTTGTACACCGATAAAACATGGCCTAATACGGCAGAAGCACAACATAAAGAAATTGCAACAGAAGACGGTAGGCACTTTGTAGCGGAGTTGTCTAGATTCCAAATGCCTGGTGGCGAAAAAGCTTGTGTAGCAATTGTTAATGATGTAACTGATCGGAAAATAGAACAGGAAAAGCTCAAAACAGCAAACGAAAGATTTTCAAGAGCCTTTCAATTGGGTCCCCATATGATGGCTATCCTTAGGAAGTCTGATAATAAATTCGTCGATGTTAACCATCGATACCTTAAAGCGAGAGGTTTTGAATGCGATGATGTTATTGGTAAAACTCCCGTTGAGATTGGGGTGCCCGAAAGCGAATTCAAAGAAATTACTGGGACTTTAGATGAACAAGGATCAGTACAAAACCTTGAATGTTCACTGGTTACGAAATACGGTTCAATAGGTACAGTAATTATTTCTGCTGAAGAGATAGATATAGATAATCAAAAATGCATTTTGTTAGCATATAATGACATAACTGAAATGAAACAACTGCAAACAGAAAGGGTAGAACAACTCACCAAAAACTTAGAATTAGAGGCGGAGCTTTCTAAGCGAAATCAACTTATAGCCGATATTATGATTCATATGCCAGACGCTTTTTATGTGTTAGACAACCAATGGCGTTTCACGTTCGCAAATGAAAAGGCAGCGGAAATATTTTCAAAAACCCAAGAGGAGTTATTAGGAAAAGTCCTATGGGAAATATACCCACAATCACGCGGGTGTTTATGCGAACTAAATTTCCAAAAGGCTATTCAAGGTTGTTTGCCTATTTCGTTTGAAGTCTATTGTTCGTTAAATAATGGCCTGTGGAATCAAGTAACAGCGTATCCCTCCCAGTTTGGCCTATCCGTTTATTATAGGGATATTACAGAACAAAAATTAGCGCGAGAGAAATTTATTAAATCTCAACAAGAGAAGGTTTCAATTCTCGAAAGTATGACAGATTGTTTCTATGCTATGGATAGAGACTTAAAATTTACTTATGTAAATCACGCAGCAGAGCTTACTTTCGGAAAATCCCGTGATCAGCTATTGGGCAAAAATATGACTGAAGTATTTAAGGCAAATAACACCTCACTACTCCGCTTTCAAGAAGTAATGAACGAAAAGAAGTCAGTTACTTTTGAAATTATGTCTGAAGCTTTAAATTGTAAATGGTTAGAGACCAGTGTCTACCCCACTGAAACTGGCGTGACATGTTATTTCCGAGATATCACAGATCGTAAGCTTGTAGAAAAAAGCCTTCGTCAATCCGAAGATAAATTTTCCAAGGCCTTCCACGGCGGACCAATTATGATGTTATTGGCTACTATCGAAGAAGGAGAATTTATAGATGTTAATGAGGCATTGTGTTCTAATTTGGGGTATTCTCGCGAGGAACTTATTGGTCACAGCTCTCAAGAATTAAATTTCTTTGCAGAATCGGATAAGAGGTGGCAGCTTAAAAAGTTGCTTACAGGACAGAGAAAGACTGAGAATGCAGAATTTGACTTCCGCACTAAATCAGGCGAAATTCGTCATGGTCTTAGTTGGAGCCAGCTATTCTATTTAGATGGGAAGCCTTGCCACATAACAGGACTTATTGACGTTACAGAGCAAATGCGTATTCAAGTAGAGATGGCTAAGTTGGACCGGCTAAACTTGGTAGGTCAATTGGCAGCTGGCATCGCGCATGAGATTAGAAATCCGATGACTACTGTGAGGGGTTATCTCCAACTTCTGGGCGAAAAATCAGAATGTGTTGCTCAAAAATCTACGTTTGCTTTGATGATTTCGGAACTAGATCGTGCAAACTCTATTATTACCGAGTTTCTTTCTCTGGCTCAGACAAAACCAACGGAACTGAAATCGCAAAATCTTAACGACATTTTAAATCATTTATACCCAATTCTAGAGGCAGACACGTTCACTCAAAACAAACAAGTTCATTTCTTTCCTGGAGAGATTCCTAATCTAGAACTAGACAGAAAAGAAATTTTGCAACTGATTTTGAATTTAGCACGCAATGGGCTTGAATCGATGGAAGAAGACGGTTCGCTGACAATTAAAAGCTATGTAGAGGACAGTACGGTAGTGCTCGAAATTGCGGATGAGGGTTGCGGTATCCCGCCAGAAAATCTTAATAAGTTAGGAATCCCCTTCTTTACTACCAAAGACGATGGGACTGGTTTGGGTTTGGCAACATGCTACAAAATTGCAGAAGCGCATAGTGCTAGGATTAACATCAACTCTAGTCCTAGTGGGACAACATTCTCTATACATTTTCCTATTTCAGATTAAGAGCTGAAACAGGGACCAGCCGTTGGTGTGAGAATTTTTATCTTTTCAACCAACGCATTAAATATTTCCTCATTAATTTTCTGTGAATTAATTAGGATACGTGAAGGATAGAAATCCCCCCTGCAGTTGAGCATCCCGCCTAACATTTTCTGTAAGGCGATCTTTCCTGTCTAAATTTTAATATCTTGCTTTTGAACTCTCAAAATGGAACTTGGTGTAGCTGGAGGTAGCTGCCCTTCCTCTTGGACTTCAAGGTTTTGCCTGGCCACCTCAGTGATATCTGGGTAAAGCGTAAAGCGAGTCACCCCATACCAAGGTTTTCAATCTCAAGCTTTACCCGCTTATCCAGTTAATCAAGGTTTCGCTAATCGTGGTCTTTTCTTCTTAAATCGAAGATAATACCGCAATGCTCCAATTTCCCATCAATGGGAGGGTACAATAACATTTATTTTGTCATCTTCTAATATGAGAATATATTCTCTTACTGGGGGCAAGTGTTAACCCATCGCTGACTAATACATTTTCAACAAATATCCTAGCTATTTCAGGATCAAACTGGGTACCAGCATTTTTCCAGATTTCCACCAGTGCTTCTTCTTCACTCAAAGCATCTCGATAGGCTCGTTCACTAGTCATGGCATCGTAGCTATCGGCAAGAGCAATAATTCTTGCTATCTTTGGAATAGCTTCACCTTTTAGCCCTTTTGGATAACCTTTACCATCCCATCGTTCATGATGTGCCAATATACAATCTGCTAATTCTAACATTTCAGAAGATGAACTTAGTATTCTATAACCGATGTCAGGATGACGCTTTATTTCATTCCACTCCTCCTCTGAAAGTTTTCCAGGTTTATTAAGTATACCTTCTTCGATGGCAATTTTTCCTATATCATGAAGAAGACCCACAACTTTAAGTTTACTGACCTTAATTTCAGAAAAGCCTAATGCCTCACCTATATTTTGACATAATTCACTTACTCTTTGAGAGTGTTGTTCTTCCCTTGGATTTTTTTCATGCAGGGTATTAATGATTGTTGTAATAGTATTACCTCGGTTACTCTCATTCTTAATAATTTTATGTTTATACATCAAATCTTCAGCACTTTTTATGACTTTTAGAATATCTTCATCAGGGCTTTTCTTCGTATCCCAACCAAATGAGATACTGATGCGAATTGAGTTAATATGTCCATTTGAATATAGATCTTTAATTCTTCCAACAATTTCTTCAGCTTCTGCTGTTTTAGTTTTTGGAAGAAGAATGATAAATTCGTCTCCACCCCAGCGAGCTATAATATCATCTGCTCTACATGCGCTTTGAATGGCTACTGCCGCTTTCTGTAAAAGTTCATCACCTTTAACGTGGCCAAAGGCATCATTTATAATCTTTAATCCATTAACATCTCCTATGATGATTGAAATCGGAAGATTCCTTTCAGTATCCAATCTTTTAATTTCTTCTTCATAGAATCTACGATTATAAAGTCCTGTCAAAGCATCATGATAACTCAAGTAACTATTTTCGGCTTCCTTTTTTTTACGGTCAGTGATATCTCGCACAATGCTAAGAAGAACTCTATTATTTCCTAAGAAGGTTCCTTGTGAACTTACTTCAACATCAATAGTCGTGCCATTTTTTAAAGAATGGACGGTTTCAAAAATAATTCCTTCTTTATCAGCTAATTCCATTTGTTCCATGATATTAAATGTTTTGGCATGAGGCCTTAAATCAAAAATCTTCATGGTCAATAATTCTTTATAGGTATAACCGTAAACTTTTATCGCTGCATCATTAACTTCCTGAATGTTTCCTTCTTTGTCTACGAACAGCATAGCATCGTTAGCATACTCAGCGAGTATCTGATATTTCTGTAGCCTTTCATACATCAGTTTACTCTCCGTTATATCCTCTATCATACATAGATGGCGCGGATGCTCTATATCATTATCCTTCACAGGGGAAATCGTCATACTAATCCAAACCACAGAAGCATCGGGGCGGAAATATCGTTTGTTCATCTTGAAGCCGCCGATATTTTCGCCATTTAACAGGGCTAAGTTTTCCAATTCTTCTTGCACATCATCCGGATACGTAATGCTCATCCAATCTATGTTCATAAGTTCTTCTTCCGTTCTGCAAACAATCTCGGCAAACCTCGGATTAACGTGATAGATACACCCTGTCAATGAATTAATTAAGGCAATACCTAAAGGTGCTTGCTCAAACATTGTTCTAAATAGTTCTTCACTTGCTTTTAAGGCCTCCTCTACCCGCTTCCGCTCGGTGATGTCAATTCCTATTCCAGCAAAATATAACTTATCATCAATCTTTACTGGACTGGCTGTAAAGTATATTGGAATTTTTGTGCCGTCTCTTTTCTGTAAATTTGTCTCTGCCTCTCCAAAGCCATACTTCATTATCCTTTTAGTTCCTTCAATTACAGAAGTTTGGCATTTTTCATCACCTCTATACCAATCCAATAAATTCATATGAGCCAGCTCTTCAGAGGAATACCCTGTCATCTCCTCGTGTTTCTTGTTCCATCTTACTAACTTATTTCTATCATCATAGAGATAAATCATCCCTGGAGCACTATTAAAAATGGCATCGGTAAAAATTCTTTCATTGTTCAACTCATTTTCTGCTTGTATTTTTTCATTAATCTCTTCTTCCAGTATTGAATTCAAATCCTGTAGTTGGTTTGTGCGCTCGATAATCTTGTGTTCTAATTCTCCGTTCAATTTTTCAATTTCTGCTTCAGCCTTTTGACGTTTGCAAACTTCTTCTTCAAGCAATGCATTGCTCTCTTCTAACTCTGCATTGATCTCTTCTAGCATTGCATTCATTTCTTCCAGTTGTGCTGCTCTTTCCGTTCCCATAGGGACTATATTAAGATAATCGTCAGAGGGGAGCAATTTGCTCATACTATGTACATCTCACCTTTCACTTGATAGAGGCAGTATTTATCCAAAGCCTTATTAATCTTTTTCTCGGTCACATCGACTGCTCTTCCAAAGGATGGTTGATGAAGGAATAAATGAACAGTAGCCAGAGTTGAATAGAAGCCTAAATAACGATCTTTAGAATTGACCCATTATAAAAGCAACAGGAAGGAAGGAACCAACCATCACGCCATCTTGCCACTAAGAATAACTGCAGTTTACATATTAAACACTATCTGGACCGTCGTTCCCAAATCGCTACTTACAATTCTCATCGTAGCATTGTGTCTAATCGCAATACTTTTACAAATAACCAGACCCAGACCCGTTCCTGTATCCTTGGTGGTGAAAAATGGGATTCCTAGTTTGTCTCGAATTTCAGGCTTTATTCCGCCGCCATTATCTTTAATTGATAAAATCAGTGTATTATCCATTTTATGTGTTCGGATGGTAACTTTACCTCTCGGTAACATAGACTCAAGCGCATTATTTATTAAATGGTTAACTAATATATTGATTTCTTTTTGATCTAAGTGGATGGGCAAAGTTTCTTCGAGAAAGATTTCTACACTTTTATTCTGGGACTCTGCAATAGCCTGAATCGAAGGAAATAATGCTAATAAAATATGGTTTAGATTCTGCAGCTTTTGTTGGTCCATTCCGTTTTCATTGGAAACTAATGTCAATCCAGTAATCACATAATTGGCATGGTCCAGTTCCTGTCGCATTAGATTACAATTTTCAACGAACCTTATTTGATCAATCTTCTGACTAGATGCAAGTTGAAGAAATCCATAGACACTTGTTATAGAGTTCCTAATTTCATGGGCGAGGCCTGAAGCAACTTTTTCGATTGCCTTTATGCTTTCTATCTTTACGAATTCCTTCTCCAAGCGTTCACCTTCAGTAATATCTCGTACGATACTTAATAATACTTTTTCTGACTTAACCGCTATACGATGTGAACTTACATCAACCGGAAAATTTTCACCATTTTTTCTTACATGAAAGGTTTTAAATGTAATCCCTTTGTCGTAGGCCTCTTGCATTTGTGTATCAATTAAATCTCTAGTTCTTTCAGCTCTGAGATCGTGAATTTTCATACCGCATAGTTCTTCACATGTATATCCATAAGCCTTTACTGCGGCCATATTAGCTTCTAGAATATGTCCTTCTGAATCTATACATAGGACACTATCTCGCGAATGCTCAAATAACATCTTATAAGTAGCAAGCTTTCTCCGCTTTTTTCGGTCAGCTAAAATTGGATCTCTATAATCTTTGTCATTTTCTCTATTATTCCTGTTGTCTTCAAAGGAGTCTCTCTCACGCATGCACATCTTTCCATTCTCCTGCATTAAACGAAATGTAAGCCCAGAATGAAACTTTGACTTATGAGTGAATTCCTCATGCCGGATATCGAAAAACGAATCATCTGGGGAATTATGTATTAGGCATTTTCTCATTATATAAACCCTTCCCTTCTTGCTATTGTTCCGTCAATATTCAATATTCCTGACTCTACAACAGTTTTGACTGAACTGGCTATCCACTCTCATTCTTGACATTTCCCTCTGCACTTCTCTATAAATCCCCCCTTAAAGTCCGGCCCATCGTTACCATGGAATATATTTGACTGGAACACTAAGTTCAAAGAGGGTTTCCACCTCAATTTTACATGTTGTCTCTCAACAAATTCTCAACGCAAAGCAAAAAAAATGCCGATTATTCGACATTTTTTGTTTTATTATAATAATATTCTACAATTTTAACCACAATATTTGACAATTTTAACCATAATATTTTGTAATTTCACCATAATATTTTGTAATAGTAATTATATTCCTATTATTTTGTGTATTTGACGCTCTAATTCATTGTATTTATCGGTATAATTCTCTCTTACAATATCCGCCCACGACCAATCCTCATCGTCCAAATACTCTCCGGTATAGATTTTTTTGGCTATCCCTCCCTGTTCTAACAAGCCGGTTGTAGTAAACGCATTAAATGCGGTGTCAAATTGTTGTAAATCCCACTCCGCTGCCGACACAAGCAGTTGATAGCAATTATGCGAATAATTAATTTTCACTAGTTTGCAACCATTGACGTTCAGGCCCTTTCTGATTGCCCATACGGCTGTCTGGAGGTTAGCAAGAGCTTGTTCCTGCCTTTGTTCTCGCCATAAATCATCACATACCTTATATTTTTCCACCCATTTCCCTTCATTCTGCAATAGATACGCCAAAAGCTCCCTCGGTTTCGCTCGTGGCCACTTTACGGGTTTATCTCCAATAAAAACCTCGAAGTTTCCAAAGCTTCTTATTTTAAGTGCTAATGTTGCTAGGGGCTTTTCTAAGCTCCTCTTCTTATATATTTTCTCTAATGCTTTTGCCAGTCTCTCGGGTCTGACAGGCTTCAAAATATAATCTATCGCATTGACCTCAAACGCTTGTGTTGCATAGTGATTATAGGCCGTAATAAAAAGAACCTCTATATCTGGATTTTTTTCCAAAAGCTTCTCCGCAAGTTCGATACCATTCAGATCGAACATTTCAATGTCTAAAAAAGCACAATCCGGTCTCGTAACAGAGAGCTCTTGAAGAGCCATAAGAGGGTCTGTATATGCACCGACAATTATAACCTTCTCATGGTTTTTAAACATTCGTTTTAATTCTTCCAGTATTACTGGCTCATCATCTACCAATATCGTTCGCATCACTGCACATTGCCTCTTTTCAAATTAGGGATCTTCATAATAACAGTTGTCCCCTGGCCCTCAATACTTTGCAGATCTAGTCCCTGTCCATAATAAAGAATCAGTCTCCGCTGGATATTTTTAAGGCCAACCCCTGCCCTTGAAACTTCTCTTAAGAATAAGTCAGGTAGCTTCGATGAAGGAATTCCGATTCCATTATCCTGTACCGTGATTACTACATACTCGTCACGCCTTTTGATGCTCAATCTCAAGGTACCACCCTCGGTTTTTTTCAAAATACCATGGCGTATAGCGTTTTCAACCAAAGGCTGAACAGCAAGCACAGGAATAGATAAATCAATCGTTTCATCAATATCATATTCTACCCTGAGCCTGTTAATAAATCGTTCCTTCTCAATAGAAATATAGGCCCGAACCGTGGAAAGCTCTCCTGAAAGCGACGTTAATCCACCAGAGTTTTCGAAATTAAAACTCCCTCGAAGATAATCTGAGAGGTCATAAAGGAGCTCTTTGGCACGCTGCGGCTTACTGGTACAGAGAGCTGAAATTACATTCAGGGTATTGTATAGGAAATGAGGTTTAATCTGTGCCGTTAAAAAAGAAAGCTCTGTGGTAATCATTCCACTGACCGACTCTTTGAGCAGTACAAGCGTTCTTACTCTTGCCCTTAATTCTAAAGCATCAAAGGGCTTTGTTAAATAGTCGTTTGCTCCTGCATTGAAGCCTGCCTGTAGATCTTCGGTCTTCGCTTTTGCTGTCAACAATAGTACGGGCATATCCATTGGTTGAAAACGTTGGCGTATTCTTTTGAGCACTTCATAGCCCGATATTTCAGGCATCATGACGTCCAGGATTACCAGATTATATTCGTCTTGTCTTTCCAACTCGCGAAGGGCTTCCTCTCCACTAGTGACTGCTTTAACATAGTACCCTTCGAATTCAAGAATTTTAGAAAGAGCGGTCAGGCTGGCAGGGTCATCATCAACTGCCAGGATGGAATAGTTCTTTTTGTTATCATCCGTCAATGTAGTCAATACAGAAGACGTTACGGTGACATCTTGAAAGGCTCTGGCTACACTTTCAAGATGTCTTTCCTCTCTGGGTTCATAGCTGATGGGCGGGGTAGTTGAATTTCTTGAACTATGCTTTGTCAGCATTTCGTCAAACTTTTCTGCATTAATTGGCTTTGCCATATAATCATCCATTCCTGCATCCATACATTTCTGCCTATCGCCCAATAAAGCAAACGCAGTCGTAGCAATGATAGGAGTATGCCTGTCAAGTCCCTTCTCCATATCCCTGACTACTTTTGTGGCCTCATAACCACTTATATCAGGCATCTGGATATCCATAAATATGAGATCGAATTTTTCCTCTTTCAACAGCTCGATCGCTTGATTACCACTGGTTGCTATTTTTAGGGCAATATTTCTTCTTTCGCAGAGCATCTTCATCAGTAAACCGCTCACATAGTCGTCTTCAACCAGCAGTGCCGTAGCATTTTCTGGAGCCATTTGGAGAGCATCTTCAATAGCAACTGTCAGAATTTCTTTGGTGTCAACTTTCAAGTTAAAGATTGCCGAAAATAAAAATTTGCTCCCGCCCCCGAGCTTACTCTCGACACTAATTTCTCCACCCATCAAATTAACCAACTGTTTTGAAATCGCAAGGCCTAGTCCTGTACCCCCATATTTCTTGGTAACTGAATCATCACCTTGAGTAAAATAGGTAAATAGATGTCTAATTTTATCCTCTGCAATGCCAATGCCTGAGTCAATAATTGAGAATATCAATTGTATTTTACCCTCAAATACTTTGCCCCTGATTATTGTTAATTCTATATCACCATGTTCAGTAAATTTTATAGCATTTCCTAGAAGATTATAAAGTACTTGTTTCAGCCTATCGGGATCGCCAGTTAACTGACCAATAATTGCCCTATCAATATAAGACTTATATATCAGTCCCTTATTATTAACTAACGTTTGCATCATATTATTGACTTCATCAACGAGCTCAAAAATATCGAACTCGTCTTGACTCAGCCTAATTTTCTCTGCCTCTATTCGTGATAAATCGAGGATATCGTTGATAATTGTAAGTAGTGATTTTCCACTGCTTATCACAATATCGATCAATTTTTTATTTTCCCCTTGTAGACTCATTCCAAGTAATTGTGCTATACCCAGTACACCGTTCATGGGCGTCCTTATTTCATGAGACATGTTGGCAAGAAATTGGCTTTTGGCTTTATTGGCTTTTTCTGCTACTTCTTTTGCTTCCTCTAACTTCACTTCGTATTCCACTACCGGAGAAATATCGTGGTGAGATACTACCGCATATATCAAACTATTTTCAAGATTAAATATAGGAGTAGCATTAATCTCTGTACACCATGTACAGTCAGGGCGCTTGATCATAACTCTTTTATTTTTAATTGTTTCACCCTTTAAAACCCGTTTTGTAGGTAAATTTTCTACTGGTATGATATTATTATCCAAATCAAAACATTTATAACTATTATGTACAACGTTTGCTGTAGTTTGGGTATTTAATTGAAAATATCGATTGCGAGCTTCAGCGTTTAATAGAATAACTTTACCATTGTTATCATAAACTGCAAGGGCATCATGCATATTTTCAATTACTGCTTCCAAAAGCGTATTTTTATCTATTAGTTCCATCTCCATCATTACCTGCTTGGAGATTGCTCGTTTCTCTTTTTCTTCGCACATTTGCTTATGTTCCGTGATATCACGCAGTAACCAACGCAACTCCCCTGTTCTCCCTCTGGTGGCCATGACCCTCGCCACAGTTAACGAAACGGCAACCGTTGTTGACTTTCCGGATAGCATTGCAAACTCCCAGTTCTCATTTTGTACAGCATTCTTTTTCAACTCTGCCAAGCGGGTACGGAAGATCATATGTTCTTCGCTGTGGACAAATATTGCTAACGGCTTTCCAATAAGCATGGATCTACTAACGCCAAATAGATTGCTAGCAGCACTGTTGGCATCGATGATTATGCCTTCTGTATCTGTAATCAGATATCCATCTGGTGCAAAATCAAACAGTTCCTGATAACGACGTCGTTCTTCTTCAAGGGTCTGGCGGCTTGATACCAATTCCTCATTTTGTTCAAGCAGTTCAACCGTCGTTGTTTGTAATTCGTAAAGTGCAGTCTTCAGCTCTGATAAAAGTTTAGATGTCAGCTCATGGGACGGTAAATCACATTGCGACAAGTTCTCTAGACGTCTGAATGCTTTTTGTACTTGACCATTTAGATCCATTGTCAAAGCTTGTCACCTCCTCAACAAATATTATTACGATATTTCACAAGTCTAACATTTATCTTGTAATATTTATATTCGATATATTCTAAATAACCTTTTGCTAATTTGTTGATAGCTTTTCTTTCAGAGTTTTTATATCCTCATCAATGAACCTATGATTGATCCCACTTACATCGAATTTCAAAACTTTAAAGGCAAACTGAATAATGCATCCTAAAGTTAGCGCCATAATCAAGGTGCCTACCCCCGCATAGCCACCCAAAATATACCCTACAGTTAGTGCGCTTAATTCAATAGAATTTCGCACGAACCTAACCGACTTACTTGTTTTTTTTGTTAATGCAATCATTAGACCATCCCTTGGACCAGATCCTAATCCTGCTCCGATATAGAAAAAACTAGCAATTCCAATGACCATCATCCCCAACACCATCATAATTGCGCCGGGTATGACTCCTTTACATATCGGGATCAGGTGATTAAGCATTATCAAATCCATAAATAATCCAATAAACAACATATTGAATAAGGTTCCCCACCCTAATTTCTCTCCCAGTACCGAGTTTAATACTACCAGAATTATTCCTACCGCTATACTTGCCTGACCCATGGTGATACCAATTAGGTGAGTCATTCCCTGATGAAAAACATCCCACGGCGCAAGACCCAAGTTTGCGTTAATCGTCAAAACTATACCCACAGCATACAGAAAAAGACCTATGAAGAGTCTTATAACCTTTTGCACCACTTGTTTCAAAGCTTACCACCATAACCTTCTATAAATTCTATAACTACTATATTCCACGATAAATCTTGCACAACTAGCAAAATCATCTTTACAAAAATTGCTCTTTAAATCTGCGGCGTTACTTGGCATAACCTCAAATTTGTCGTTGTAAAATCCACACCCAGATATATTCTTGCGATCCATCTTTTTCCCTCTTTCTGCTACCAATTGTTGCATTAAATTTTGCTTCTACTTCTTTTGATAAAACTTTCACTGCGTTTAAAACTGCTCTATTCTACTGACTTTTATTCTTGCTTGTTACCCATCATCAACTATAGCATAAAATACGAGGGTGGAGGGGTAAAAAGAACGTAAAAAGCTTTGCGTAAATGGCTATACCCTAATAGAGTTAGCCATTTATGCAAAGCGATTACAGAGGTACGGCGGCCAACGTCGTTACCACCAACTTATGGGATAGTGAAACCGACGAGTATAATACTCCGTATTTCTGAAGGATGTTGCCTGAACACAGCTTATTCGCGGATGGTTGACCGCGGGGGGTCATGGAAGATGATCAGTTCCATGAAACGGAAGTCTGTTCTCCCCAAGGTGGTGTCATTACTTGGCTAACGGTTGGCACTATCAACCCCCGTATCGGACTTGCACCCGCTAGTAAGCGCCCATGCTGGGTGCACCAACCCCCCCTCGTTAAGAGGGGGAAAAGAAAAGAAGAGAATAGAATAAATTGAAAAAGAAACATTTATGATAACCGCGGAACAAGCGGATAATCATCTATTTAACAGGACCCATGCAGTTAATGGTAGGTCTTAGAAACTAGGATAACCCTTACCCCAAAACATTCGAATTTCGTCCGGCCAGAATGCCCTATATGGTTTAAATAATCCATTGAATACAATAATTTATCCTTATTAAATCCCGATAGTTAAGCAAATAATTGCTTAACTATCGGGATAATCGAAGGAAACTTAAAATTGGATCAACCAATTTTTAAGTTTCCTTTCTAGATTTTCCGTGAGCTAAAAGTTGAATACTTATTTCTTAGCTTTAAGTGCAGCAAGTACTTTGTCCGGACGGGCAGGTAAATGCGTCATCCGTACCCCGGCAGCATCATAGATAGCATTAATGATTGAAGCATGTGGGGATGTCAGAGGCATTTCTCCGCAACCTGCAGCACCAAAAGGACCATTAGGTCGATAGGTTTCTTGATAGATGAGATCGATATCGTCAGGCACATCTAAGATGTAAGGTAGTC